>Ga0206952_10096_pt1 | contig 27374 bp, 25 predicted proteins | sample Alteio_BWOrgHeat_39_FD_152966 | JGI IMG/M metagenome (GOLD analysis project Ga0206952, IMG submission 152966) | Enriched cells from forest soil in Barre Woods Harvard Forest LTER site, Petersham, Massachusetts, United States -... | ecosystem: Environmental > Terrestrial > Soil > Temperate forest >... | reverse complement strand
CGCGACGGCAAGCTCAATGTGCGTTTTTATAATCTCTCCTATATCGAAGCGGCAGAAGACGTAGACAAAACGGATGAAGCGCCGGAGCTGGATAAAAAGCTGAAAAGCCTTGCCAAGCAGGCGCTGGAAACCGGTAAGCCGGCATCGGAACGTCGCCATATCGTGGTCGGCGGGACGCGCAAGCTTTATGATATCATGGAATTGCCGGTGCCCGAGGAGTCAATCACTATAGGCTGCGCCATCGACCTGTCGGAACTGGAAACGCTCAAGGAAGATTTGGCGCGCCACATTTCCGCACAGGACGACCTGCTGGAAAGTTCGGCCTCCGCCATGGCAATCTATGGCCCCGACATGCGGCTTAAATCGTTCAATTATGCCTTTGTAGCCTTGTGGAAACTCGATGAAATCTGGCTCGATACGCAGCCTATGTATGGAGAAATTCTTGAGGTTCTGCGTGAAAAACGCCGCTTGCCGGAACAGGCGAATTTCCAGCTGTTCAAGCAGCAGCAGATAAAATTATTTACCGGCCTTATCGAGCCGCGCGAGGAATTTTTCTACCTGCCGGACGGCAAGGCGCTCCGCGTTATCGCCATTCCGCATGCGCTGGGCGGTATTCTATTCGCCTATGAGGATGTCACTAACCGGCTGGCGCTGGAGCGCTCATATAACACGCTGATCGCCGTGCAGCGCGAAACACTTGATAACCTGCAGGAAGGCGTGGCGGTATTCGGCGAAGATGGCCGGCTGCGGTTGAGTAATCCGCGCTATCTGAAGATGTGGAATATCGATAAAGATCTGGCGGCGGTCGAACCACATATCAATGAAGTATTCGAAATATGCAAACCGCTTTACCAGTACGAGAGCTGGGACTCATATAAAGAAACCTTAGTAGCGCAGGCACAGAGCCGTGAACATGGCAGTTATCGCATAGAGCGGCGTGACGGCAAGGTGATTGACTGGACGGCCGTGCCGTTGCCGGATGGGGCGACGCTGGTAACATTTTTGGATATTACTGACTCGACGGTGGTGGAGCGCTCTCTGCGTGAGCGCAACGAAGCCTTGCAGGAAGCCGACCGGCTTAAGACCGAATTCCTGGCCAATGTATCCTATGAATTGCGTTCGCCGCTGACCTCAATTTCCGGCTTCTCGGAAATGCTGAAGCAGGAATATTTTGGCTCCCTGAGCGAGAAACAGAAAGAGTATGTCGACGGCATCCATCAATCTTCGTTGCATCTGATGCAACTAATTAATGACATTCTCGATCTGGCGAGCGTCGAGGCCGGTTATATGCGGCTTGAAGTCAGTAAATTCGATATCTATGCCATGATGAAATCGGTGCTGTCGCTAATCCAGGAACGCGCCAAGGAGCATAATCTTAAAGTCAAATTTGAATGCCCAGCGCGTATCGGCAAAATTACCGCTGATGAAACCCGCATCAAGCAAATCTTATTTAACCTGCTGTCGAACGCCATCAAATATTCCGGCGCCGGAAATACGGTTACCTTCGGTGCCAAGGAAGTGGAAACGGATGAAATTATATTATGGGTTGAGGATGAAGGAAAAGGCATCCCACAGGAGGAGCAGGAAGCCATATTCAGCAAGTTCTATAAAGGCCGCAACCAGGAGGCGGTGCGTGGCAAAGCGGGACAGCGTTCGGGAACCGGTCTGGGTTTATCCATCGTAAAAAGTTTCATTGAATTACATGGTGGGCGGGTGGAGTTGCATTCGCAGCCGGGCAAGGGTGCGCGATTTGAATGCCACTTACACCGGCATAATCCCGACCTTCAACAGTATATGAAGTCGAAGAAGGTAGCGTGAGCGATAAGCGTTATATTCTAACCCTCTCCTGTCGCGATGTGCGCGGCATCGTCGCTGCTGTGACCGGCTTTCTGGCAGAGAATTACGGTTTTATCATTGAGTCAGCACAATTTGGCGATGCTTCGACAAATAAGTTTTTCATGCGCGTGGAATTCACAGTCGAGAAAAAAGGCCCGAGTGAACAATCTTTAAAAAAGAAATTCGATACGGAGGTGGCGCAGCGCTTCGGCATGCAATGGCAGATCATCGGAAAACAGCGCAAAAGTCGTCTGCTGATTCTCGTATCAAAGCATGGCCATTGCCTCAATGATCTGCTCTATCGCCGCCAGACGGGGCAACTGGCTATCGAAATCCCAGCCATTATTTCCAATCATCGTGACTGGGAACGCACCGCCAAGTGGCATGATATTCCCTATTATTATTTGCCTGTAACAGAAAAAAATAAAGCCGTGCAGGAAGCCAAGATTTTAAAGATCATCGAGAGTCATGACATCGATGTGGTGGTGCTGGCGCGCTATATGCAGATTTTGTCGGCGGCATTGTGCAAAGAACTGCAAGGGTGCGCGATCAATATCCATCATTCATTCCTGCCTAGTTTCAGGGGCGCTAAGCCTTACCAGCAGGCATTTGACCGCGGCGTTAAACTCATCGGCGCGACGGCGCATTACGTGACTACCGATTTGGATGAAGGCCCGATCATCGAACAGGAAGTGGCGCGCGTCGACCATATGCAAACACCCGCTGATTTAACTGCCATAGGACGGGATATTGAATGCCAGGTGCTGGCCCGCGCACTCAAATATCATACCGAACATCGCGTGTTGCTGAACGGCAGTAAGGCGGTGGTGTTCAAGTAACCTTAATTCGCCCAATCTTCTTCCACCACATCCTGTGTCAGTGTGAGCAGCAGGTCTTTGATTTTGTGGTGGGCGGCATTGAGTGCGGCGGCATCGGTGGAGCGTGCCACCAGGCTGGTGCCGAGTCGGTGCTGGCGCATGAACGGATAGCTGCCGATTTCGACCGCAGGGCATTGATCTTGGATAGTGCTCAGGCGCTCGGCGATGACGCCTTCGGTGACATAGGCCGACAGGGTTTTGGATAGCATTTTTGCGCCGCCTTTTAATTCATGCCGAAATTCAGCGAACATGGCTTGCATGATGCTGGGTACGCCGGCCATGACAAAAACATTTTCGATGCGGAATCCCGGCGCGGCGGACACTGGATTTAATATTAGAGACGCTCCTGCCGGAATATAGGCCATCTTCAACCGTGCGGCGTTCAGCTTTTCTCCGCCGTAATGGCGTTGCAATATGGCTTCCGCCTCCTTGTTGCGCTCCAGCTTGACGTCGAAGGCTTTGGCGATGGCGTCGGAGGTGATGTCGTCATGCGTCGGGCCAATGCCGCCGGTGGTGAAGATATAGGTGAAATTCGGACGACAGGCATTGACCGTTTCGATGATGGTATCGGTAATATCGGGGATAACGCGCGTCTCGATAAGCCGAACGCCAATTTCGTTTAACTCCTTGGCGATCCATGCCAAATTTTTATCCTGCGTCCGCCCGGAAAGGATCTCATTGCCGATAAGTATTACGCAGGCGGTAGGCGACATAGGGCTGGCCTCTTGGTGAAAGCTGACCTATATATAACGCAATAGAAATAAATACACAATTTGTCATCTGGGTGACCTTAACGTGTACGACGACCATCGGCCTATTGTTATTCATAAGCCAGAAGATTATGCGGGCATGCGCCGCGCCGGGAAACTGGCTGCCGAGGTGCTGGATATGATTGCGCCGCATGTGCAGCCCGGCGTGACAACCGGCGAGCTTAACGATATATGCCACACGATGATTATAAAAAATGGCGCTGTCCCTGCCCCGCTGGGGTACCGAGGCTTCCCAAAATCCATCTGTACCTCGGTTAATCATGTGGTCTGTCATGGCATTCCCGGAGATTTGAGACTTAAAAACGGCGATATCGTGAATATCGATGTGACGGTGATCGTGGATGGCTGGCACGGCGATACCAGCCGCATGTACTGGGCGGGCAATCCGCCGATCAAGGCCAAGCGCCTTACCCAGATTACCTATGAGGCGATGATGCTGGGTATTGAACAGGTGAAGCCGGGCAAGACGATTGGTGATATTGGACACGCCATTCAAACGCATGCCGAGAAGCATGGATTTTCCGTGGTGCGCGATTATTGCGGCCATGGGCTTGGCAAAGTGTTTCATACCGCGCCGAATATTCTCCATTATGGCAAACCGGGCGAAGGGCCGGAGTTTAAGGAGGGAATGTTTTTTACTGTCGAGCCGATGATCAACGCCGGCGCATACGATACGATTTTGAGCAAGCACGATAACTGGACGGTAACGACGCGCGATAAATCGCTCTCAGCGCAGTTTGAGCATTCGCTTGCCGTGACGAAAAATGGATATGAAATTTTTACTAAGTCGCCGAAGGGAATGAACCAGCCGCCTTATGCGTGACGAAATTAAAGAGATAGATCCCCGCCTTCGCGGGGACAGGGAAAAGTCCCACCACACCGGCCATCGCAAACGGCTGCGTGAGCGGTTTTTAAATGCTGGCACGGAGGCGCTGGCGGATTATGAATTGCTCGAGATGGTTTTATTTCCGGCAAAGCCTTTAGGTGATGTCAAGCCGCTGGCTAAAGATTTGCTGGCGGCTTTTGGCAGTTTTGGACAGGTATTATTTGCCGCGCCCACAGAATTGATTAAAGTCAAAGGCGTCAATGAAGCCGCGGTGGTAGCAATTAAAGTCGCCAAAGCGACTGCAGAGCGATTGCTCAAGGAAGAAGTGGCGGATAAGCCGGTGATTAAAAGCTGGACGCAGCTGCTCGATTATTGCGGCATCCATATTGGTTATAACCAGAACGAAGAATTCCATGTCTTGTTCCTCGACCAGAAATTGCAACTCCTGGCTGATGAACGCCAGCAGAAAGGCACGGTAGATCACACGCCGGTGTATCCGCGCGAAGTGGTGAAGCGTGCGTTGGAAATCGGCGCATCGAGCCTGATTCTCGTGCACAACCATCCGAGCGGCGACGTCAATCCCAGCAAGGCTGACGTCGATGTGACCAAGCAAATCATCGACGCGGCGCGCCCGCTCGGCATCGAGGTGCACGACCATCTCATCATCGGTTCAAAAAAACATTTTTCATTCAAGTCGAAGGGATTGATTTAGTGGTCTCGTGCTGGGGAATTACCGATGGCACCGCCGGCATGACATCGCAGGTTCGCGCGCTGGCGCAGGCGCTCGGTGCGACGATTGAACTAAAAATGCTGCCTATCGGCAAACCCTGGGACCTGCTTCCGAATATTATCTACGCGACGCCGCTCGGCGGCATCATTTTCAAACGCTTCATTGCTCCAGGCAATAATGTTTTGAATCCGCCCTACCCTGATTTAGTTATAAGCTGTGGGCGGCGGGCGTCTATGGCGGCGCTGGGATTGAAACGCGCCATTCGAAGCTCTAATACCAAATTCATCCACATTCATCATCCCTGCGTGCCGGTGAAATGCTTTGATCTGATAGTCACAGTTGATCATGACAAGCTGGATGGCCCAAATGTCATCAAAACCCGCTTTGCATTGCATTCGGTCACGCCTTCCACGCTTGAGCAGGCAAGGCAGCATTTTGCACCGCGCTTTGCCAGTTATCCTGCGCCGCTGACGGCAGTTCTGCTGGGCGGCACGACCAATTCTTATCAATTTACTGTAGAAGCGATGGCGCAGGTGGTGATGGCATTACAGCGCTTGCCGGGATCGTTGCTGATTACGCCATCGCGCCGCACGGGAGAGGCCAATATCGCCATGTTGAAGGCGGTGTTTGCCAACAATCCACGGGTTTATATTTATGACGAAGTAGAGGAAAATCCGTATATGGGGATGCTGGCACTGGCGGATACGCTGGTGGTAAGCAATGATTCCGTCAATATGATGACCGATGCGGCGGCGACCAGAAAACCGGTGTATATTCTCACTCTCCCAGGACATAAGGATACCAAGCAATCGCGGTTTGCTGAAGGGCTAATCAAAGATGGTATTGCTCGTCCGCTATCTGGAAAACTCGAATCCTGGAATTATCAGATCGAAAACGAAATGGAAAAACTGGCGGAAGAAATTAAGCGGCGATTATTTCCTTCGTAAGATTTTTACCGCTCGACTGCAGCGCACTGTCATAAATATGATGATAATTTCCGTGATAAAACTCAATCTTTTCTTCCAGTGGCGGAAGAATCGCGCCGAATAATTCTTTGAGGTTTGCTTCCTGGCTGCCGAAAAAATTCTGCCAATGCGCTAGGAAATCGGTATAGCTCCAGCGTTCCCATTTTTCCTCAAATGCCGCACGATTTTGTTTGCGTAACCGTTCATCTTCTTCAGTAAGTAAATGCATTCCTATACAACGCGCGGCGGCTTCCAGCACACGCCATAAATCCTCGCGGTTTTCCGGCAACTGATCATGCCAGAATTCGGAGCGCAGTGGTGCTCCCAATATTCTGTGCGCAAAACTGGCACGCATAAAAGCTGTTTCACGCAATATACGGTTGCGTTTGGCGGTACTCGATATTTTATCGCAAAGGCGACTGTTGACGGTCATATCGAGATGATCAAAACGCGCGCCCATATCGACTTCGCAGCCGAATTTGTCCATCATCATGCTGTCAATCGCCATACCTTTATTATGCGAGCTGCGGCCGGGCAGCGACAACAAACCGCTTTCCATATCGCTGTCTTGCGCCTTCACATACAAATTATAAGCACCTTCAATGGTGCGCAGGCCATCATACAACACGGTCGTCCAGCCCTGGTTTTGATAGAGATCAATAGCGGCGTAAATGACGACAGGCGCCAGGGTTTTATGCAGATATAATTTTGCATCGCTTCGATACGCCAGTCCAAACTTATTGACCCGGCGTGCGCGCGGCACAGAAACATATGTTTTTTGATCTGCGGTGACGATTTCATTTTTGTCATTATAGATGAGTTCATCCTGCGCATAGGCAACAATGACGCGTATGGGATCAACGCCATTGCAGGCCGCCGCCCGCTCTTTTTTGCGGTACTCCTGCATATCGATTAAATCATCGGGAGCGATGGTGAGCGGCTGCGGCAGCAGATCGCGCACATGGCTCTGCGAGATAAGACCGGTAAAATCGTTCCAAGGCCGCTTGGTCATTTAACTGGTGAGATTCCTGAGCGTTCCCGAACGGTATTCGCGGCGGTAAATCACGCATACCACCAGCGCCGTTGCGGCCATAAATAAATAAGGATGCAGGAACCAGGCCAGCGCCGCTAGCCCGAAATAATAGGCGCGCAGCGCATTGTTGAAATGCCGCGCAGCATTGCTGATCAGATAGGCGCCTTTAATGGCAATGGATTCATGTTCACCGAGCCGCTCGTTGTGCATGGGTGCAGCGCCGATGAAAATGCTGGCGTAATTATATTGCCGCATCGACCAGGTGCATTTGAAGAAGGCGTAAATAAACATAATGATTAGCATAGCAATCTTGATTTCCCAGACGAAGTTATTGGTCGGTTTGGCGAACGGAATATCATCGATGATGGCGGAAGCACGGTCATGGTAGCTCAGCATGGTCATGAGTCCGATGATAAGGAAAATCGTGGTATTGGCGAAGAAGGCGATGCTGCGCTGCAAATTACCAGCCATGATGGCGTCGACGCTGCGGTTATCGCGCTTCAGCATTTCGCGCATCCATTGCAGGCGATATTGGTTAGTTATGGCCAATAGATTGGTGCCGCTGTTGCTGGCATGCTCGGTATAACGCGCGTAGCCGACCCAGCACAGAATAAAAAATATAAGAGCGACCCACTCCTGCCAATCCATATATTGTTGCATATTCTCCATAGCTATTATCAATGGTTGTCTAATAAAGTTTTCGTAGCCAGCATCACATTCGGCTGGCGCATCAGCGATTCACCGACCAGAAAACAGGAAATGCCCGCCTTCTGCATCCGCCGGATATCCGCGTGTGACGCGATGCCGCTTTCGCACACGGCGAGAATATGCTTTGGCAACTGCTTTGCAAGCGATTCCGATGTGGCTAAATCGACTTTCAGCGTTTTTAAATTGCGATTGTTGATGCCGATCAATGTTGATTTGAGTTTCAGTGCGCAATCGAGTTCCATTTTATCATGCACTTCGACCAGCACATCCATGCCAAGATCAAATGCTGCGGCTTCCAGATCCTTCGCCTGCGTATCAGAGAGCGCTGCCATGACCAGTAAAATGCAATCGGCACCCAGCGCCCGCGATTCCATGATTTGATAGGGATCCAGCATGAAATCTTTGCGCAAGACCGGAAGCTTTGTCGCTTCGCGCACCCGCGCCAGATATTCGTCCTTGCCTTGAAAATAAGGCCCGTCGGTAAGAACGGAGAGGCATGCCGCACCGCCATTTTCATAAGCTTGAGCCAGTGTCGCCGGATTAAAATCTTTGCGGATAATTCCAGCGCTGGGTGATGCTTTTTTGATTTCAGCAATGAGAGATACTTGCTGCTGCCCCATTTTATTTTGTAAAGCACGCTTGAATCCGCGTGGCGTACTTGCATTTTTTGCATGTTCCAGCAACTGGCTTTCGGATATTTCCGCTTTGCGCTTGGTAATATGCTGACGTTTGGCGGCACAGATTTCAGCTAATGTATTGGTCATGGACGTTGATTACTCACCTCGACCAGTTTTTTAAGCACTCCATAAGCGCGGCTGGAATCGATGGTTTCTTTGGCCATGAGCGCACCGGCCTTTAAATCCACTACTTTTCCAGCGATGAGCAGCCCGGCGGCGGCATTATAAACCACAGCATTGCGATAAGTGCTTTCCACACCTGATAAGGCCTCGGTCAGGGCTTTGGCATTGACCTCCGGTGTTTTACCTTTAACTTCCTCCAGCGGCGCGCGGGGCAACCCGGCATCTTCCGGCGTTATCTCGAAAGAGCGCACCTGCCCGTCCTTGAGTTCTGCAACGCTCGATGGTCCTGAGAGCGTTAGCTCATCCAACCCATCACTGCCATGCACCACCCAAGCGGCTTTTGTACCCAATGTTTTAAGCACATGCGCCAATGGCTCAACCCAGGCTTTCGAATAAACGCCAAGCAATTGATAGTCAGGCGCCGCCGGGTTGGATAATGGACCCAATAAATTGAATACGGTACGCATTCCTAATTCCTGTCGCACCGGTGCAACATGGCGCATGGCGGGATGGAACTTCGGCGCCATTAGGAAACAAATGCCGCATTGTATCAGACAGCGCTCAAGTACGGGAATCCCGGCATCGACTTTGACGCCGAGTGCGGCAAGCACATCCGCCGATCCGGACTGCGACGATACCGAGCGATTGCCGTGTTTGACCACCGGAACGCCACAAGCGGCCAACACGAAGGCGACGGCGGTAGAAATATTATACGTGCCACGCGCATCGCCGCCGGTTCCACAAGTATCGATGGCACCTGGAGGCGCTTTTAGTTGTTGCGCTTTAACGCGCATGGCTAGCGCACCGGCGCTGATTTCCTCCACCGTTTCACCTTTATTACGAAGCCCCATTAAAAATGCACCCATTTGAGCCGGCGTTGCTCCACCGTTCATGATGATCTGAAACGCCCGCACCGCCATGTCTTGCGGCAAATTTTTACCATCAGCCAATATGGCAAGAATGGAATGAAAGGGATGATCGGTCATGCTGCTTTGGCCCGAGGATGACAAAGCTCCAGGAAATTCTTTATCAATTGATGCCCATGCTCCGAGGCGATGGACTCGGGATGGAACTGCACGCCGTGCGTATTATGCTGCTTGTGTGATAATCCCATAATCAAACCATCGTCAGCGGTGACAGCAGTGACTTCCAGGCATTCTGGCAGGCTGGCGCGATCGACAATCAATGAATGATAGCGCGTTGCCTTGAAGGGAATAGGCAGGCCTTTGAAGATGGTGCGCCCTTCGTGGTAAATTTCACTGACTTTACCATGCATGGGCTTGGGCGCGCGTACGACCTTACCGCCAAAGGCTTCGCCGATAGCCTGATGGCCTAAACACACACCTAAAATGGGAATTTTGCCGGAGGCTTGCCTGACTAGATCCAAACAGATACCAGATTGTTGCGGGGTGCCTGGTCCAGGAGAAATAACAATGCCGGCCGGTTTCTGTGCCATAAGCTCGAAAACGCCAATGGCATCGTTGCGGTAAACCGTCACTTCGGATCCAAGTTCACCTATATAATGCAATAGGTTGTAAGTAAAACTATCGTAATTATCGAGCAGGGTGATGTTCATAAACTCCTAACCTAACGCCACATTGGAAACGGGTCAATAAAGCATATTTACTAACCTGAGTAAAAAAATATATTGTTATTTTGCAATAAATTAGTAATGTTATAAAAATAACATAAAATAATACGGCTTCTTTATACATGAGCATACGATATACTGATATTAACGCTGCATCCGATAATGCCAATGATTTTGTCATCCGCAAACGCACCCCTACGATTCCACAATTAATATTCATTTTTGTCGGCGCTTTAGTGGTAACGCTTGCTGTTACGATAACTGTTGCTGAGGCCGACAGAATAGCAGTGATCGCTATTTTATTAATCGTACTGGGCATGGTCGGTTGGTACGTTATCATGCAGACCCAGCGCAACCGTGACCTGGTAATGACGACGGAATTCCAGAATGCCCTATTCGCCTCAGCGCTTGGCATCAATAATAGGTTCTGCCTGATTATTCGGCAGCAGAACGGCAATATCGTATACCTTGACCGCTCCTTCCAGGGGATGTTTCCCGATTTTTCCAGACAGCCGCGCCAGAGCATCGACATGTTGTTGGAATATGGAAAAATACCCTATGACGACACCAAAAAAATCTTTGCGGCTATAGGACGGAATGTTTACGACAAAGTTGTTTTCAAGATCCATGATTCCCGAGGAAAACTTTATAAAATTGTCATGTCTATTGAACCGATCCTGCGTCCGAGCGGCTTTATTTTACTGCGCGGACGAGAATATACCAGCGATCGTGAAATCAGTGAGGTGGCTGGTGTTCCCGCAAACTCTGATTCTTTTAGCAAATCATCGACGTTCGCTTTATTTTCCTATGTCATAGACCATATGGATATGGGTGTTTATATGACTGGCCCAACGGGTAATATTATTTATGCCAATCCAGTATTAGAACAGTGGCTTGGTTTTCAGGAGGGAGAAATCACCTCCGGGACGCTTTCCTTACAGGATATTGCGCGTCATACCAGCACCAATGCCGAGCCCATCCAGCCCGATAACTTTGAAGGTATCATAGTGCTGCAGAAAAAAGGTGGTCATACCATTCAGGGATTTATTAATCAAAAAGTAATCCGTAATGAACAGGGTAAAGCGATAGGCTGCACGGGGCTGGTGAATAACGTGACCGAAAAACGTATCGAGGCAAGAAGGAAATTGTGGTAATAGTGTTTCTGAAATGAATACCGACGACAAGCTCGCGCACTTTATCGAAAATTCACCTATTGCCATCGTCAAACTTGACGATCGTGGCAATATTGTCGGATGCAATCGGGCTTTTCATTTCTTAACCAAAGAGACCCTTACCGGCCGTCTGCCCCTGCCCTTTCTTGAGCTGATTACAGCACCTAAAAAGAGCGAGGCCGAAGCTGTTCTGCGTCAGGCCCTGCAGGGAGAGATTCCCGCCACGGTCCAATCATTTGAATTATCGCTGGGCAACGGCATTGATTTAATCGTCTCGGCCTTTTTTAGCCGGACGGATAATCATCTCGTCTTGCATCTTATCGATATTACTGAGCAAAAAAATCTCGAGGTGCGTTTCGCCCATTCGCAGAAAATGCAGGCAGTGGGTCAACTGGCCGGCGGTGTTGCCCACGATTTCAATAATTTGCTTACCGCCATGATTGGATTCTGCGACCTGCTGCTCATGCGCCATCCGGCGGGCGATCAGTCCTTTGCCGACATCATGCAGATTAAGCAGAACGCCAATCGCGCCGCCAATCTGGTGCGCCAGCTACTGGCTTTCTCCCGCCGGCAGACGCTGCAGCCAAAGATATTGGATTTGACCGATGTGCTGGCAGAATTATCGAACTTGGTCCGCCGACTGATCGGCGAAAATATCGAATTGAAAATGATTCATGGACGCGATATCGGTCATGTCCGCGCCGACCAAGGGCAATTGGAACAGGTGTTGATTAATCTCGCCGTCAATGCCCGCGATGCCATGCTGACGGGAGGTGTTCTGACTATTCGTACCAGCCGGAGTGTTATCGATGCTAAGCATCCTTTGCCGCGCGATCTGGTGGCGCCTGCCGAAGAAGATACGGTTATTCCCAATGGTGATTATGTACTGGTCGAAGTGATTGATACGGGCTGCGGCATTCCAAAACCCATTCTCCAGAAAATATTTGAGCCATTTTTCTCAACTAAAGCTGTGGGTTCCGGTACGGGCTTGGGTTTGTCTACCGTCTACGGCATCATCAAGCAGACCGGCGGCTATATTTATGTATCCAGCAAGGAAAAAGCGGGCACCAACTTCAGCCTGTTCTTCCCGAGCGTATCCGGCCAGGAAGCTGCGGCGGCCGCGGTGGATACGGAGACCGCTGAGAAAAATATCGCGGCCGATCTTACCGGCAAAGGTACTATTCTGCTGGTGGAAGATGAAACACCCGTGCGCATTTTCGCGGCGCGCGCCTTGCGCAATAAAGGCTATACTATTTTGGAAGCGGATTGCGGCGAGACCGCCATCGAGCTGATGCAACAGCATGGCCATGAGGTTGAAGTCATTGTGACTGACGTGATTATGCCGGGTATGAACGGCCCGACTATGATCGACAAAATCCTGCTGCAGCATCCGAATGTGAAAGTCATCTTCATCTCCGGCTATGCCGAGGACGTATTCGTCAATAATTATGGCGCTGAGCGCAGCTTCAATTTCCTCGCCAAACCGTTTACCCTCAAGCAACTGGCGAGCAAGATAAAAGAAGTGACAAGTAAGTGACGATTTTGCCGTCATCCTGGACGAAGTAGCTAAGGGCCACGAGGATCCGGGATCTCGTGCAACATGGATCCCGGCCTGCGCCGGGATGACAGAAAGAAAAGATGTATTTATTTGACCCCATCAGCAATTATTGCGAGCGCACCAGCCCGGCTCTATGGGCTGAGCCACTTAATGCCGTTTCCAATATTGCATTCTTTGTCGCTGCGTGGTTACTTTATAAAAGTTACAAAAGCGGCCAATGCAACGGCCGCGAAGTCGCCCTCCTTATTTTCCTTGTGGCGCTCATTGGCCTTGGCAGCACGCTTTTTCATACCTTTGCCAATAAATTGACTGAGATCGCCGACGTCGTACCCATCGGCTTGTTTGTATTCTATTATTTGTGGGTTACGTTGCGCCGATTGGTTGAATTAAGCCGTTTGCAGACCGGCATAACCCTTGTCGTTTTCGCACTGGCTGCCATCGCTATGTCACATATTCCCAACCCCTACCGGTTTAACGGTTCGATTTCTTATTTTCCCTGTTGGGTGGCCATATTCATCGTAGGGTGGTATTTAAAGCACCGTCAACATCCTTCCGCACCCCTTATTATGAGAGCCGCATGCTGGCTGGCGCTATCGCTTACATTCCGCTCGCTCGATTTTGTATTATGTGCCGCTCTTCCCATCGGCACACATTTCCTCTGGCACAGCATCAACGGCCTGGTGCTGTACCTGTTGACCAGCGCGATAATCCGTGTACAGTGCCGTTAATAGTTTATTTTGCTTAAAATCTAAGGAGGCGACCATGGATAAGAATAAAGCACTTGAAACCGCACTGAGCCAAATCGAAAAAAACTTCGGCAAAGGTTCCATCATGAAGCTGGGCGACAACCAGATGGAAGCTGTGGAAGCCACCTCCACCGGTTCGCTTGGGCTTGACCTGGCGCTGGGCGTCGGCGGCATTCCGCGCGGCCGCGTCATTGAAATCTTCGGGCCGGAAAGCTCCGGTAAAACCACGCTGACGCTGCATATCGTCGCTGAGGCGCAGAAAAAGGGCGGCACTTGTGCTTTCATCGATGCGGAACACGCGCTCGATCCCATTTACGCTAAAAAACTCGGGGTCAATATCGACGATTTGCTCATTTCTCAGCCCGACACCGGTGAACAGGCGCTCGAAATCACCGACACGCTGGTGCGCTCAGGCGCCATTGACGTCATCGTTATCGATTCAGTTGCGGCGCTGGTTCCCAAGGCTGAACTCGACGGCGAAATGGGCGATTCACATATGGGCCTGCAGGCGCGATTGATGAGCCAGGCGCTGAGGAAACTCACCGGCAGCATTTCGCGCACCAATTGCACCATCATTTTCATTAACCAGATCCGCATGAAAATCGGCGTCATGTTCGGCAACCCGGAAACGACCACCGGCGGTAACGCGCTGAAATTCTACGCCTCGGTGCGCCTCGATATCCGCCGCATCGGCGCGATTAAAGAAAAAGATGAAGTCGTCGGCAACCTCACTAAAGTGAAGGTTGTAAAAAATAAAGTCGCGCCGCCGTTCCGCGTTGTAGAATTTGACATCATGTACGGCGAAGGCATTTCCAAGGCTGGGGAGCTAATCGATCTCGGCGTCAAGTCAGGCATCATCGAAAAATCCGGCTCGTGGTTCTCGTATAATTCGCAGCGCATCGGCCAGGGTAAGGAAAATGCCCGCGAATATATCAAAGCAAATCCCAAAGTGGCTGCGGAGATCGAAGCAAAAATTCGCGCCGCGGCTGGCACCATCACGGCCGTGCTCAAAAACGAAATGGCCGAAGCACCGGAGGCGGAAGAGGCTGTAGCATAGGGAAATAGCCATTCTAAACTGAAGAAAAGAGCGTTGCCCCGCAACCACTTCTTTTGTATGGTGGTCGCTCTATGAAATCTCTTAACGACATTCGCTCCGGATTCCTGGAGTTTTTTAAGCGCAACAGGCATGAAATTCGTCCGTCCTCGTCGCTTGTGCCGCATAACGACCCGACGCTGATGTTCACCAACGCCGGCATGAACCAGTTCAAAAATGTGTTCACCGGTGCTGAGAAATTACCGTTTTCCCGCGCCGCGACCAGCCAGAAATGTGTGCGCGCCGGCGGTAAGCACAACGACCTCGATAATGTCGGTTACACGGCGCGGCACCATACATTTTTTGAAATGTTGGGCAATTTTTCCTTCGGCGATTATTTTAAAGAAGAAGCCATTAGATTGGCATGGGATTTATTGACTAAAGATTTCAGCATCAAGCCTGAGAAGCTGACCATCACCGTTTATCATAATGATGATGTGGCATTTAATCACTGGAAAAAAATCAGCGGCTTTCCTGATCACAAAATCATCCGCATCGCCACGAACGATAATTTCTGGGCAATGGGCGATACCGGCCCGTGCGGCCCGTGCTCCGAGATTTTTTATGATCATGGCGAAAAAATCCCCGGCGGGCCGCCCGGCTCGCCCGATGCCGATGGCGACAGGTTCGTGGAAATCTGGAATCTCGTATTCATGCAATATGAGCAATTGGAAGGGGGCACGCGCGTCGATTTACCCAAGCCTTCTATCGATACAGGGATGGGACTGGAGCGCATCACCGCCGTTATGCAGGGCGTACATGATAATTACGATATCGATTTGTTTAAGCACCTGATTGCTTCTATAAAACAGCAGACTGCTTCACTCGGCGGCAAACCGGCTAGTGAGAGTGCGCCTTATAAAGTCATTGCCGATCATCTGCGTTCATCGTGTTTCCTAATCGCTGATGGAGTGCTACCGAGCAACGAGGGCCGCGGTTACGTGTTGCGCCGCATCATGCGCCGCGCCATGCGCTATGCACATCAACTGGGCTGCAATGAGCCGCTAATGTATCGGCTGGTGCCATCGCTGGTGAAAGAAATGGGCACGGCTTATCCTGAGCTTGGCCGTGCTGAGGCGACCATTACCGATAATTTGCGACAGGAAGAAGAGCGCTTTAAACAGACTCTGGAGCGCGGATTAAAATTGTTAGAAGAAGAATCCGCCAATATACCCCCCAAGGGTATATTATCCGGCGACGTTGCTTTTAAACTTTATGATACCTATGGCTTCCCTCTTGATTTGACCGAAGACATTCTGCGCGCACGCGGCATTGCAGTGGATACGCGGAATTTTGAAAAACTCATGGAAGGCCAGCGCGATATGGCCCGCGCTTCACATAAGGGCTCCGGCGATAAGGCGACCGGCAAAATCTGGTTTGAGTTGAAGGAGAAGCTGGGAGCCACCGAATTCCTTGGCTACGACACCGATGAATCCGACAGCAAAATGCTGGCAATCGTGAAAAATGGTGAGAGCGTGCAAAGCGCAAGTGCTGACGATGAGGTATATATTATTCTGGATAAAACGCCGTTTTATGGTGAATCCGGTGGCCAGATTGGCGATACGGGAAAATTTGTCGGTCGCGCGGAGATTGTTGATACGCAAAAACCGCTCGACGATTTTATCGTGCACAAGTCTAAACTCACCGCACCCCTGAAAGTGGGCGATGCGGTGCATGCGGTTATAGATGCGGCTCGCCGCAATGCTACGCGCGCCAACCATTCAGCCACGCACCTGCTGCACAAGGCGCTGCGCGACCAGCTAGGTGAGCATGTGACGCAAAAAGGTTCGCTGGTGGCACCAGACCGGCTGCGTTTTGATTTCAGCCATACCAAGGCGGTCACGCGCGAGGAACTCGATGTGATTGAGAGAAAGGTCAACGAAGTAGTGGCGCGTAATACGCCGGTGGCCTGCAAAATTATGTCACCGGATGAAGCCATCAAATCCGGCGCTATGGCGTTATTTGGCGAGAAATATGGCGATAAGGTGCGTGTGCTTTCCATGGGCGTCGACAATGACAAAACCTATTCCACCGAGCTCTGCGGCGGAACACATGTGCGCGCCACGGGCGACATCGGCTTATTCAAAATTACTTCGGAAGGATCGGTGGCCTCCGGCATCCGCCGCATCGAAGCGGTCACTGGCGAAGGCGTGCGGAATTATTTTATCGAAGAATTACGGAAGTTGGATGAACAACTGCAGAAACTACGTGAGGATAATACAAAATTACTGAATGAATTGAAGTGCCCCCTCCCTAACCCTCTCCCGCTTGCGGGGGAGGGAATTTTAGAGAATATTGCGCTAAAAGATATGTTCTCAATTTATGAGATACAGGCTGGCGAATTACAGAAAAATATTTCTGCCTTACAGGATGAAAACAAAAAACTAATGAAGGAACTGGCCGAGGCGAAAAAACAACAGGCATTGAGCGCCAGCGCTGGAGTAAAACCAGAAAAAATTGGCAATCTAAATTTCATTGGCAAAATTTTTGATGGCATGGATCCAAAGGAACTACGCCCCATCGCGGAGCAATATCTCAAGCAGGCCGATGTGGTGGCGGTGGCGACATCGGTGGAGGGCAAGGCATCCATAGTGGTTGCAGTCAATAAGGCATTCACGGATAAATTAAATGCTGTGACGCTGGTGCAGACGGCGGTGGTTGAGTTGGGCGGCAAGGGCGGCGGCGGACGCCCCGAAATGGCACAAGGCGGCGGCCCGGAGGCAGGGAACTTGGATGCGGCGATAGAAAAAGTCAAAAATCATCTACGATAATAGTTTGAAGTATATAACTATTATGTTTCTATCTTTTTCCAAAGAGTTGCTACAGCTTTGTTAATATTTTTGCTATAATATATCTAAATAGTGCGGACGATTGGAGACCTCTATGACAAGCGATAAAAAACAGCCTGGACCCAAACCTCTTATTGATCCTGTAGATCCAAAAGATATAGATGATCGAGATGCATTGGACGCAGATTTTATGACAGGGATAGCTGTTCCTGATTATATGAATACTCGTTCAATGCAATGACACGTGACACACAAGATGATTATCCTGATTTTACACACCAAAAACAACAATCTGATAGGCGTAAGCATTCTACGCAAGATAAGCCCAAGCCTCGTTAACCTCTCCCTAACCCTTTTCTCATAAACTTCTGGGTCAAACTATTCAGAGGTATTATGACCATCCCTATCACGGTCGCTTACGGCGACGGCATCGGCCCCGAAATCATGGAGGCGACGCTTCACGTTTTGAAAGAGGCGGGAGCGGATATTTCTATTGAAACCATCGAGGTAGGCGAGCGCATTTATAATCAGGGCGCATCATCTGGCATATTGCCATCAGCCTGGGAAAGTTTGCGCCGTAATAAAGTGCTGCTCAAAGCGCCGATCACCACGCCGCAGGGAAAAGGCTATAAAAGCTTGAACGTTACCATGCGCAAAGCGCTCGGCCTCTATGCCAACATCCGGCCGACGCAGGCGTATCACCCGTTCGTGAAAACCAATCATCCGAAGATGAATCTGGTCATCGTGCGTGAGAACGAAGAAGATTTATATGCCGGCATCGAATATCGCCAGAGCCATGACGTGTATGAAAGCGTCAAGCTGATCACGCGCTCCGGCACCGAGCGCATCGTCCGTTACGCCTTTGAATACGCCATGCAGAATAATCGCAAAAAAGTTACCTGCATGAGCAAAGACAATATCATGAAAATTTCCGACGGCATGTTCCACAACACGTTCGACAGCATCGGCAAGGAATATCCCTCGCTCGAAAAAGAACATTATATTATCGATATCGGCGCAGCGCGTATTGCCTCGCGGCCGGAAATATTCGACGTCATCGTGACGGAAAATCTCTATGGCGATATTATTTCCGACATCGCCGCTGACGTGTCCGGATCGGTCGGACTGGCCGGCTCATCCAATATCGGCGAAGATTTCGGCATGTTCGAAGCTATTCATGGTTCGGCGCCGGATATTTCGGGCAAGAACATCGCTAACCCATCCGGCATTTTGCAGTCGGCCGTGATGATGCTGATCCACATCGGCCAGCCGGAAGTGGCAACCACGGTGCATAACGCCTGGCTTTATACGCTTGAGCAGGGTATCCATACGCCGGATATTTATCGTAAGGAATCGAGCCGAGAAAAAGTGGGTACGAAAGAATTCGCTGCCGCCGTGGTAAAAAATCTCGGCAAAAAACCGGCTACGCTTCCCGCTGCCGATTACAAACCGGCTGCGAAAAAAGCTGCCACCGCAAAAATCGCGCTGGCTGCTGCCACAGCTAAAAAAGAATTGAATGGCGTTGATATGTATGTGTGCTGGACGGGCGATGTGAATGAGCTAGGCACCAAAGTCAAGGCGCTGGCCGAAGGCGAATTGATACTCAAAACCCTCTCCAATAAAGGGCTCAAAGCCTGGCCAGAAATGGATACCAGCGGCATGCATTTAACCGACCAGTTCCGCTGCCGTTTCCGCGTCCCGAACGGTAAAACCACCACGCACGCGGCCATCACAGCCCTGCTGGAACGCGCGCAAAAAGCCGGGCTGGATTTCACCAAGGCCGAAAACCTTTATTTCTTCGATGGCGTGCCGGGATACACGCTAAGCCAGGGGCAATAGCCACTAGCCACCCGCCTTTTATTGATGTATAACCTGCCTCTCAACAAATCGGCAGGTGACCCATGGCTAACCAAGACAATCATTTACTGGAAACCGTCAAAAGCGTATTCGTGCCCGTGCATCCGGCGGGATGGATGTTCATCGCCATTTTTGCTTTCGTGACGATGATTTTGACACTGATTTGGCATCCGCTGGGTTGGATCGGGCTCATCTCCACCGGCTGGTGCGTCTATTTCTTCCGCGATCCTAATCGCATTACGCCCATGCGCGAAGGCCTCATCGTCAGCCCCGCCGATGGCGTGGTGCAGAAAATTGTGAAATGTACGCCACCTGCTGAGCTAGATTTGGGCGTGGCTGACCGCACACGCGTCAGCATTTTTCTGAATGTCTTTGATGTGCACGTCAACCGCATACCGGTGGAAGGCAGCGTCAGCAAAATGCACTACAACGCCGGAAAGTTTTTCAATGCAGCGCTCGATAAAGCCAGCGAAGAAAACGAACGCCAGTCGATTAAAATCACCACGCCGGACGGTGCCACGCTGGGTGTAGTGCAGATTGCCGGTCTCGTGGCGCGGCGTATTTTATGTGATTTGCAGGAGGGGCAATCAGTTAAAACGGGCGAACGTTTCGGCCTTATCCGCTTTGGCAGCCGTGTCGATATCTATCTGCCGCCGGAAGCGACACCGTTGGTCATCGAAGGCCAGCGCGCTATCGGCGGTGAAACGATTATTGCCGATCTTAAAAGCAACGAAGAACCAAGAGTCGGGATGAAGCATTAAACGTATGTCCTCCCCCGACTATGAACCCAAACGCCGGCGGTTGCGCGAATTACCGGTCAGCCGGTTATTTCCGAATATGATCACCATTGCGGGACTGTGCTGCGGCTTGTCGGCGATACGCTTTGCTATGCTCGGCCGCTGGGAAATGGCGGTAGCATTTATCATCGCTGCGGCACTGATCGATGGCATGGACGGCCGCGTAGCGCGCATGCTGGGTGCGACCAGCCTGTTCGGCGCGCAGCTGGATTCGCTATCAGATTTCCTGTGCTTCGGCGTGTCGCCGGCGCTGGTGTTGTATATGTGGCAATTGCATGACATCAAAGGCTACGGTTGGGCAGTGGTATTGTTTTTTGCTGTGTGTGCCGCGCTGCGCCTGGCGCGTTTCAATACGGCATTATTCGATGATAATAAGGAAGAATGGGAAAAACAGTTTTTCGTTGGCGTTCCAGCACCCGCCGGCGGTATTCTCTGCCTGATGCCGCTGATTATCAGCATGCAGTTCCCGGATTTAACCTTACCACCGGCTTTTGCTGCCTGCGAGGTGCTATTGGTCGGTACGTTGATGGCAAGCCGCATCCCGACATTTGCCGGCAAACAATTGCGCATTCGGCATGATTACATTCCGCATTTTATGATCGGCTGCACTTTCTTTCTGGTCGTTTTTATTATCGAGCCGTGGCTTTTTTTATCGGGCTTGAGTTTAATTTATTTAGTGTCGATTTATTTCAGCGCCCGGAAGTGGAGAATGCTGAAAGCGCGATCAAACGCTAACCATGCCGGATCTTCATCAACAGAATCCCCAGCGTCAGAACGAAACTGACGCCATTGGCCAGCATTAGCGAAGGACTACCCAGCATTAGCCCATAAATAAACCACAGGCCGATGCCGGTGGTAATCAGCAAATACATGATTAACGAAAGGCTGGTAGTATGCTTTTCTTTAAATACTTTAGTAGCTTGCGGTATATAAGCGGCGGTAGTTAAAACGGCTGCCGCATAGCCTATCCATTCGGGATTCATATAATGCTTCCTTGACTTTCAAACCCTATCTTTTAAACCGGTTAACGGGCTTTTCAAGGTATATATGACAAAAACACTACTCCCTGCCGGTTGTTACGACCTGCTGCCGCCTTACGCGCGGCAGGAATCCGAGTTATCATCGGCGCTGCTGGCGGTATTTGAGAGTTTTGGTTACGAGCAGGTCTCGCCGCCATTACTGGAATATAGCGATAGTTTGCTGGCCGGACGCGGCGCAGCGCTTACGTCACAAATTTTTCGCGTGATGGATCCGGGTGCGCACCGTGTCATGGGGATACGCGCCGATATTACGCTGCAGATTGCCCGCATTGCCGAAAATCGGCTTTCCCATGCCGCACGTCCGTTACGCCTGTGTTACAACGGGCTCATCCTGCGTATGCAGGGCGAAGCGCTTAAAGATGACCGACAATTACGGCAGGCCGGTATTGAACTCATCGGCGCTGCCTCGTCGGACGCTGACGCCGAAGTGATATTAGTCGCCGCTGAAGCGCTCAAAAAAGCCGGCATTACTCAGCTTTCCATTGACCTCAATCTGCCGGGCATCGTCGGTAGTCTACTTGCTTCTGAAAAACTGGATAACGAACAGGCACAAAAATTATTTGCCGCCATCGCGCATAAAGATGTCTCGACGCTGAAGAGCCTGTCTTTTGGCTACCGCGATACGCTAATTGGCTTGATGCAATGTGCCGGACCCGCAAAGGAAGCGCTCGCTGCTATTGAGCGATTGGATCTTCCCGAAAGCGCACGCAGCCAATGCCGCGATTTGCAGGAGGTTGTCAGTATACTAACTAAGTGCGGAAGTAAAAATTGGACGCTGACTATTGACGCTACGGAAAACCGTAACTTCGCGTATCATTCCGACATCAGCTTTTCGATCTTCGTGCCCGGCGCCGCCTGTGAAGTTGGGCGTGGCGGGCGTTACCGCATCGAAGCCGATGGGCATGAGGAAGAAGCCACCGGCTTCACACTTTATGTGGAAACACTGCGCGGCCTATTGTCGGAACCCAAACGTGGCAAGCGGGTGTTTGTTGCTGAAGGCATTAGCAGCAACGCGGCAGATAAATTACGCGCGGAAGGATATTTAGTTATCTATGCACTTTCGGAATATGGTCATGGCGTGGATGAGGCAAAAAGACTCGGTTGCGAATTTATGTATGAGAACGGAAAGGTAAAAGAAATAAAATGACCAACGTCGCGGTAATCGGCTCCCAATGGGGAGATGAAGGCAAAGGAAAAGTGGTTGATTGGTTATCGGAGCGCGCACATGTCGTCGTACGGTTTCAAGGAGGCCACAATGCCGGACATACGTTGGTTATCGATGGCGTAACCTATAAATTATCATTGCTACCCTCGGGCATCGTGCGACCGGGAAAACTTTCCATTATCGGCAATGGCGTCGTTATCGATCCGTTTGCGTTGCTCGATGAAATCACCGCTGTTGGAAAACTCGGCGTCGCGGTTACGCCAGATAATCTTCGCATTGCTGAAAATGCGCCGCTGATTTTGCCTGTGCATCGCAAAGTCGATCAAATGGCCGAAGCTATCCGTGGCAAAGGCAAAATCGGTACGACCGGTCGCGGCATCGGCCCGGCTTATGAGGATAAAGTGGCCCGCCGCGCTATCCGCATCTGCGACCTGGCGGATGAGGATTTATTGCGCGATAAGCTACAGAACCTGCTGGTCTATCATAATGCATTGCTCGCCGCCGCCGGCGCGCCGCCGATGACGGTGGATGAAATCCTGAAACCTTTGCTCAGCGTTGCGCCGAAAATTCTTCCCTTTGCTACGCCTACCTGGATGGTGCTCGATTCGATGCGCCGCGAAGGAAAGCGCATTTTATTCGAAGGCGCGCAAGGCGCCATGCTCGATGTGGATCATGGCACATATCCCTATGTCACCTCGTCAAATACGCTGGCGGGCACGGCGACTATCGGTTCCGGTTTCGGCATGGGCGGCATCGGTTACGTGCTTGGCATCACCAAGGCCTATACGACGCGCGTCGGTAGCGGCCCCTTCCCTACCGAACTGACCGACGCTATCGGTGCAAAAATAGGCAAGATCGGCAATGAATTCGGCACCGTTACCGGGCGAGCGCGGCGCTGCGGCTGGTTTGATGCGGTATTGGTGCGCCAGGCGGTTAAAATCTGTGGCATCAATGGCATTGCGCTGACTAAGCTCGACGTGCTTGACGGATTCGATACCATCAAAATCTGCATAGGCTACCGCCATGATGGAAAACTGTACGATTACCTGCCCGCTTCGATGAAAATCCAGGCCGAGGTCGAGCCGATTTATGAGGAAATCCCCGGCTGGACGGAAAGCACACAAGGCAAACGAAGCTGGGCTGATTTACCCGCACAGGCCATCAAATATATCCGCCGTATCGAGGAACTCATCGAATGTCAGGTGGCGCTGCTCTCCACCAGCCCCAAACGCGAAGATACTATCTTGGTCAAGGACCCGTTCGTAGACTAGGTTTTCCGGCTCTATTCACCCTTTTTTAAGAGGTTTAGCCTATAGGTTATAGGTATTTATTTTAAATCACAGGGCATTAGCCTATGATTCAAGGAACGGCACCCGGTTCTGGAATAGAGGCGTTCGCGGCCGATACCGGAGGCGTTGCTGAGGAATTTAAGAACGAAGTATTGAAGCTCAATGATTTTTTACGGCGCTATCATCCGTCGGCTACGGATGCAAAACATGATGTATTGCAGGACCGTTACCGCATCGAACTTTCGACTCCTTTGCCTGAATTCGATGGGAAAACGACCAAAGCATACGCTGCCACCGATTTAGCCGAGCCAAGCCGGTTATTATTTGCTCTAATATGCCAGCCTGGTACCGTACAGCGGCACCGCGCCATCGGCATATTGAAGACCATTACCCACCAATGTATTCTGCCATTAGCGTCGGCCGGATCTGTACAGCTTTCACGCCCCGAGGAAGAACGCTTTGTTATTTTCTATGAGCGCCCCCAAGGGAAAAAACTCTCTGAATTGCTGGCGGAGCACCAGCATCAGATCACCCCGCATTTTGTGTGCGACCGCATTATTGCCCCAATAGCCAGCGCGATTAATCAACTTGCTGAACTGGATATTTCGCACGGCTCCATCAATCCCGATAATATTTATTTCAGTGATATGGCAGTGCTTGGGCCTTGCGTGTCCGAGCCGTGTGGTTATTCGCAACCCTTCTATTGCGAGCCCTTGGAACGTATGCAGGCCATGCCGTCTGCCAAGGGTGAAGGCTCAACGGCGCAGGATTATTATGCACTGGCGGCTGTGGTGTTATATGTTCTGCACGGAGCCAAGCATTTTACGGAAATGAACCCTGAACTGCTGGCGCGATTGATTCTTCGCGAGGGCGTTTACAATGCGATGACGCGCCAGAAAGAAGTTCCGGAAATTTTCTATGATTTTTTCCGCGGTATGTTGTGCCAGAATGCCGATGATCGCTGGAGTCACCGTTATCTCAAACCATGGCTTGAAGGCAAACGCTATAATGTATTATCGCCGCCGCCGCCATTGGAAGCCATCCGGCCTTTCGAATTTGAAAATGCGCAAGCCAGCACGCGCCGGGAGTTGGCGCATTTGTTCTGCACGGATTGGGATAAGATTGCCGAGTCGGTACGCAGCGGCAAGCTGACGCAATGGGTAGCTGTTTCCCTGCGTAACAAAGATCTTGCCGAGAAAGTGGCGCGCATCAGCCGCAGCGTTGTTGATCTGGGGTTCAAAAACGAAGTACAGCTTACCGAGCAGATCATGCATATTATTTTGCTGCTTGATCCCAACGGGCCAATCAGAATCAAAAACCTGTCGTTGTTTATGGACGGCATCGATAGCCTATGCGCCGAACTTTATGCAAATAAAGCGCACCAGGAATTGCAGATGCTAGCGAAATTCATTGAGTTCAACATGGGCAATTACTGGATGGAGTTGCAGCGCAAAGGATCACCAAATTACACTATTCCTACCGCTGTCAATACGATACTTATCAAACTGGAGCGGCTGCGCACTACGATGCGCTATAGCGGCCTTGGCTTCGGGCTGGAGCGTATGCTCTATGAACTTAATCCAGAAATGCCATGTTTGAGTCCCCTGCTCAGGCAGTGGCATGTATTGACCCTGCCGCAATTGCTCACCCGGCTTGATCGGTTGGCACCTAACTTATCAAAAGAGGATGAGCCACTGGACCGGCACATGGCGGCGTTTTTGGCCAGCCGGCTTAGCATTCAGCATGAAATCCGTCTGCATGATCTTGCTTCCAGCCCGACATTAGCCACCAATCGCGCCATCATTGCGTTGCATTTGTTATCAATGGCGCAACAAAAATCCGGCGATATGCGGTTGCCAGGACTGACGCATTGGCTGGTGCTGCGCATCCTGCCGGCACTCGATGCCGTGCATAGTCGTTCGCTTAAACAAAAAATTAAGGCGATGCTAATGGAGCAGGCCAAATCCGGCTATATGCAGTTGTTGTCGGATATCGTGGTTACTTCTAACTATGCCAGCGCTGATCAGACGGGGTTTCATCAGGCCTGGAGCCTGTATTTAATGAATGAATCAAGAATAGCAGGATATCGCAAGGGGAATCGTATTGATCAGGAAAGCGCGCGATTCGGCTTTATCATCGGTAAAGCACTCGCTTATGGCGCGTTGCTGTTAAGCCTGTTTACCGTATTTAGGGGGGTATAGCATGGCAAAAGCATTCCTTCCTTTATTGCTGGTCGTCGGTCTCGCATTGGTTGTATTACTGCAGTTCGGATTTATTTTCCTACTACTGGCGCTCTTGCCGTCGATTGTGGCTTTTTTTATCGATCGCGATCCCGGGAAACCTACCTCCAAAATCGTATTCGCCTGTAACCTGGCCGCTACCATGCCATCATTGATGCCAATGATCGATGCTGGCATAAAATTCAGGCATTACGATACTTCGCTCACCTTAAGCAATCCGAGTACCTGGCTGATTGTTTATAGCGGCGCCGCCGCGGGTTGGTGCCTGATTTATCTGTGCCGTTATGTGGCCCGGTTTACCGTGACCCTGCTTTATGAGTATAATATCACTATGCTCGAAGGGCAGCAGAAGCGGCTGATAGAGGAATGGGGCCAGCAGATCAAGCATCCTCCCGGGATGAGTCCGCCTCCGGAATTATAAGTCCATTTTAGCCCACTCTATCTTGTTGCTTATTTATTAAAATATACTAGCTTTGGTTGTATCAGTATTCCTATAAGGAGAATGTATGGATTTTGTTATTGAAGGTCAGGGTGATGAAAAGCGCGTCGTGCTTTCAGGAGCTTTAACATTTGTCGATAACCAAAAGTTCAAGCAACTGATGGCATCGCTGGAGGAGAACCCGGCAAAAGCCGTTACGCTGGATTTTACCGCAGTTGAATTCATTGATTCAGGGGCGCTCGGCATGTTGCTGCTGTTTTGCGAGCAATGCCAGTCCAAAAATATTTCTCTGTCGCTGCATGCGCCGCAGGGACAAGTGAAAAAAATATTCATGCTCTCCAAGTTCGACCAGTTATTTTCCATGCAAAAGACAGGGTAAGCGTTATCGGCTAGTTGCATTACGCCCCGATTTTGCATAAAGTACTTGATTCAACAGTATAAAATTTAAGAATCAAGGAAAATCAATGGCTTATAAGATAGCAGTCGTCGGCGCGACAGGAAAAGTCGGCCGCGAGATACTGGAAATTATGGCCGAGCGCCGCTTTCCGGCGCGGGAAGTGGTGGCGCTTGCATCACGTGGATCGGTAGGAAATAAAGTCAGCTTCGGCGAACTGCAAACGCTTATCGTGCACGCGCTGGAAGATTATGATTTTAGCGATACCGATATCGCATTATTCTCGCCCGGTTCAGCTGTATCCAAAATTCATGCGCCGCGCGCCGCCGCGGCCGGCTGCGTGGTCATCGATAATACTTCGCAATTTCGCATGGATCCGGATATTCCGTTGGTAGTGCCTGAGGTCAATGGACATACCCTGGGGGGGTATCGCAAGCGCAATATCATTGCCAACCCGAATTGCTCAACTATGCAGATGGTAGTAGCGCTGAAACCGTTGCATGATGCAGCGACCATTAAGCGTGTTGTTGTTTCGACCTACCAGTCGGTCAGCGGTGCCGGAAAAGCTGGCATGGATGAATTATTTGACCAGACCAAATCATTGTTCATGAATGAGCAGAAGGAGCCGGCAAAATTCACCAAGCGCATTGCGTTCAAC
>Ga0206952_10095_pt1 | contig 27436 bp, 23 predicted proteins | sample Alteio_BWOrgHeat_39_FD_152966 | JGI IMG/M metagenome (GOLD analysis project Ga0206952, IMG submission 152966) | Enriched cells from forest soil in Barre Woods Harvard Forest LTER site, Petersham, Massachusetts, United States -... | ecosystem: Environmental > Terrestrial > Soil > Temperate forest >... | reverse complement strand
GGCTAGTTATTTTTTAATGCAAAAAGATATCTTTATTCGGAATTGTAATCTCAATAATTCTCTTTTTTATTCTTCGCCAGATGTTCATCTTCTTTTTGATCGTTTATATCAAACGAGTTTAGGATTTAAGAACGAGAGAAATATTGAACGAAAAGTTGAGCGGCTTACTGGTTTTGAGCAAGCCTTTCACAAAGCTCTAAAATTAAAAACTCCTGAAATAATAATCAATTACAAAAAACAACAGAAATCATCCTGAAAAAGATAGGGTGTTGATAACTGATTTTAAATACGATATGCTTCATTGGTTCTTTAAGCCGATATAGCAAAAGTTCTTTTCGATTAGCATAAAATTTTAGAGAGCAAGCAGAAATAAAACCGGATAAAAAATATTAGCGAAATCAATCTAATTGCGCTCATCGACTACTTACTTTTACTAAGCGAGCAGAGTATAATTTATGACTTATTTATGATGATTGACAGAACTTCAAACAGCATCGTAATTACAAGAAGGATGCTCAACACGTTTTGTATTCTCTTTGTTTTTTTGCTTTGCTCTGATCGTGACGCAATGATTGCGGAATGATTAAAGTAAATCCAGTACCTGAATTTTTTTCTGTTGACGCAAGAAAAGAAATGAATTGTTTTTACTATGATGAGAATAACAATGATAAAAAGAATTATTACCGAAACAACTGATATGTTTTCCATGGATAGTATAGTTTGCGGCAAGCCTGAACAAATATACTCATACGCAATAAAATAAACTGATTTAACGGAATACAAAATTGGTGATTGAATATGTATACCATGAAAAAGGAATGCATTGTGATTAAGGTAACTCATACTTCTATCTTAATGGTTATGTTGTGCAGGTAATTGGAAGTTGTACAGAACAGGAGATTAATCAAGTTATCTGTCATTATTAAAATATTATTCAAAAGCACGGAGTAAATTTGTTTATAAGCAAAACATTTCACTGCTTTTATGCAATCACTTTTTCCAACACAGCCTTTTGAAATTAAATATGGAAATACAACCTTGTATATAACGCCTATTGATATACCTGGAAGGTATGGTTTCCTCATAAAATTTAGTAGTACCCGAAAACCACTTGTTGTGGTTCGTGCAACAGCGATTAATCAAGAAAAGTTTTGGACTTCAATGCCTGAAGGAAGACAAACAGAAGCAGAAGGTGTGGGCAAATTGATAGAACAATATATTGGGGAACACCCTAGAGAATAACTTATGCTGCTAAAACAAGTTTAGGTACCTCTTCATAAATAACTTCTTCTAAAGGATTTTCTCTTTTTAAAAAGTCTTTATGTAATGGTCTTGCTTTCATATCACTAGATGCAACCTGGTAATTTCCTATATCAACAATTTCCTGATCTGATAAATCTCTATATAACCACGCTTCGGCCAAATCGCCGGGCAAAATAGTAGGCATACGTTCTTTGGTGTTATGTATTTGCTTCATGAGACTTGTTGCTGCGGTAGTTAACATTGCGTAAGTGTTTAACGTGATATCAAGATCTTCAATATAAATAATGTTGTATACGCCAGCCATGTAAAATTCTTGCTCATGCCGCATTTGAATATAATAAGGAAATTTTTCTGGTGTTTTTAAAAGCTTACCACTTTTTCCAACAACTTGAACATGCATCCACTCAAAAAAACCTATTGATGGAATTAAGCATCTTCTATTCAGTGCAGCATCTCTATACATGTTATTAAGCATCTCCTCACTTGTTGCATTTAGTGTTGTATAAGGTTTGTGCCATTTGCCGTTTTCGTCCTTATAACCAAACCTGAAGTTCTTTATTTTTTCTGTGGTGTTTACCCATGAAGGAAGATAGCCCCACTGCATTTCAACACGCTCTGTTTTTTTCGAATTCGCTTTAGGAATTATCACATCATGACCTCCATAATCAAACCCTTTATGAATAACTAAATCTTCGCTGAGAAATGCAATCTTTCTTTCTAAAGATTTCAACCTTATCCATTCGTCTTTACTCACTTTTACACCGTTATAATAACACATAGACTTGTCAAATTTTAAACACGGAAGTTAAGATTTTTTAAAAAATAACGGAGTTAAAATCACATCTGTTTTAATTAATTTGCCAAGCGTGAGCTATCGCAAAAGATTCAGGGAAGTGTTACGCCGACCAAGTAATTTGCTTATACAGATGTGCAAACGCCGGAGATTGCGGTATAAATATCGAATTCACAAACTATGCGTATAAAAAATTGGAAACTTTTTAAACTTCAAAAAAGTAAAGTCGCTAAAGACTTATCTATAACTTTATTTTATCCTGCGCTTCTTGGATATTTTATCTATTGCATATTTCATACAGTTACTAATCATAAATTATGGGATATTGTACATCAAAATTTTCTACAAGACTTCTTTTATTGTTCCGGCATTACTTTACTTTTATTAGGGACGCTTGTTTTTTATTGTTGTGATTTTTTAGGCGCAACTTACGTAAAGACGTATTCATGGTGGAATTTGGTTGCAGATATTTCGTTAATGGTATTACTCATTCTCACGTTCAATTCACTTGGAGTTGATGATGAGTCGATTGACCAAAAAAAGTCTAATTTGCATACATTTTCTCTTGTATTTAGTTTATTTATGGCGTTGTATCTGATTCGATACTTTGCCAGACTGTTTTTTAAAAGTTTCACCGAGGATCAGAAAAAAGATTATACACGCCGTGCACTGTTTGAAGGTTGTATGTTCATTATATTTTTTTCATTATGGTTTTTTCATTTTTATAAAATATTTACTCAGTCTTATTACTTATTGATTCCAATTGTCGGTATGGTGGGTAGTATTATTTATTATATTAAAATAATAAAAAAAATGGATAAAGATTAAACCTCGTTTCTTGGAAAAGCAACTTCTCACTATACTTTTTTTTAATTGCTGTCAATTATTGCTGTACAAGTGGGGCTGGTCAAGTCTTGCTTTTCAAAATGCCGTTGATGGATGCAGCCAAACTTTATGTTGAAGATTAAAATTGTTTCGATCTATTTAAAGTCCCACTTTCAACAGCTTGTTTTTCGTAGACGAGAGGAACTTGATTATGACCAATGTAACCGATACCTAGAATATTTTTGTCTGTAAATGCATGAGAAAGAAAATCAATTGGAAGTCCACTATTATTTCTAATTGATGAACCTTGAATCATTCCCCAAAGATTTTGAATGTATTCTTGATCCGGTTGTGAGCATAATTTATCAGCATCGGTCGCTTGCCACCATACATCTACGCTGTTTATACCTGGCGGAATTAAAAGATAGGGATCATGCACAGTTTTTTGAAAATCTGTAGTCATGTTTTTCGCAATATTTATTTCTAAAGCACCTTGAAATCCACATGAATGTATCGTGCCAGGAGTCCCCCAATTTCCCCAAATTTTTTGCAGGTCATTATTTGCAGGATGAGGATCCAATAATGTAAGCTCAATGTAACTGCCTTTAATGCCGTTTCCGACTGGATCATTAAGTAAATTGTTAATAGCCTGCGTAATAACAACGGTGCCTCTGCTGTGTCCGATTAAATGTAAATCAACAACATCACCTGGATGATTAGTATAAGAAATTATCCAATTGATAATTTGATTTTTGAGCTTTCTACCTTCCAACTCAGGAAAACCTGGCTTATCAATTCCACAGTCCGACATCCAATCAAATTGGATTACCTCATTGTACATATCAACCTGTTTTAAATTGCGTACCATATTAATTTCCCAAGGAGGTAATTCATAGCTTTGAAAGAGTGTACTCCAAACCCAACCGCCTTCCATTGCATATCTATCGAAACCATGAGCAACTGCGCCCAATAACCATTTCTGAAAATGGGTTGTATCTGTTTCTCCTTTGCAATTTGACACTACGATAATAAAAGGCATTCTTGTGTCTGGCAAAAGAGGAATGTTAGAAATAAGCATAACATTATCATGTTCCCCAATTGAAATATCTTCCTGATCAGTAATCGTGGCTGTACCAATTTTAATGGAATTATTTGTTAGTCGGCTTTCATCTGAACGAAAAATATCAAATTGAATTTGTTGAGCATTGGAATCGCTAACCATATAATCGACACTTACGCTTTTTGCATCAGTAGTGGTTGCATAAATTAATTCAACATTTGTAGTATCTACATCAGGTTCTATAATGGGAATTTGAGCACCCTGCCCAATTGGATAACCCATTAATGACTCACCTTCATCATCTCCTGAACCTTCCATAATATCATTCAACGTAATATTTGGTTTGTCTTTGGCATCGTTAAGTATCCTAAATTCTAATAAGTTATCTTTTAGATTACCAGAGTCAACAATAAATCGCGCAATAATGTTTTTATTTACGGCAATCCATCTTGATGTTGTATCATCCAAACCCTCATTTTCTTTCATTATTGAAGACGTATGCTCAAAGAGTTTATCGGATAATTGATCTGGTGATAAATTTTTCTTATTAAGATATTCTTGAGCTGCTATTAAGGAAAAACAAACCTGTCCTAATTTCTGAATTTTAGGAGGTTGATGTTTTATTGCCTCGTTAAATAAAACCGTTTTTAAGGGTATTTTTTGAAAATCATTTAAAATTTTATCCCATTCATTTTCCTTAAGTTGATCTTTATATTGTGGTATTAATTCATCTATTAGTTGATGATCAGCCTGGTTCATATTTTCAAACTTTATTCGCGCTTGTATTTTCCATGCTGTTGAGTTTAATTGTTTTCTATTAATTTTTTTCAAAGTCCCTTCGTAAAGTAAAGCACTTATGGGCTTCGACATTTTTCCTGTTGCTCTTCCTAATTTATAAGGAACTCCTTTACCGGGCGCATGCAAGCACCACTGAGTGCAATAAAAAACAACATTAACAGAATAATCTCCATTCCCTAATGGTCTTTTTAGATCAGCAATCGAGTGAAGTTTTGTTGGATTAAAGTTTTGTGGACTACCAGCTGAAGTATAAGCGATACTTTCGTCTAATACTAGAGGTTGATTTTCTTTATATATTTTTAAAAGCTTTGTAAAGGGATTATTATCGTCGAACGGATTATGCTCTTGGGAATATGCAACAATAGATGTGCATAACAAAGTTAAAAGTATGAATGGTTTATGGTGCTTTAAAGTATTCATAGAATACGTTTATTTGCTATTGAAAGTTACAAACTATTATTGTTACCTATTAGGTCTCTTCTATTTTTTTACTAATAAGCTATTTACTCCGCCGTATGTAACTTTTGTCCTTATTGTTCTTTTATGCTGTTTATTGCTTGATCTGACCTTTGATGCAACTAAAATGAACCTTCCGTGACAGCTGAATCCGCTAATGATATGCTATCGTCGCAGTATATGATTTTAAAGGGACGATAGGCAGCTTCAATTTTTCAGCTACGAACTTCTGCAGTTGGGGCTACGCTTTAGGCAATCCAGAGGATCAATTGAAACCCTGATATTAAGATACTAATTCAATTTCTAAAATTGAGTTAAACACACTCCCTTTGTCATTAGGCTATTTTTGATTTAAAAACTCACTAAATCCCTTTTGTATAATTCTTACGTTAAAATCAGGAGATATTATTTCATCCTATCCTTCATTTTTATGAATCATTCCTTGAACAGAACTCCAGTGCAAAATGAAATCAAACATAAATTGTTCATCATTAAAATTTGGGTTAATGAGAATATTTCTAAATCGTTATTAAATTTCTTGCATTTCGTATAATGTCTTTTAAACGTTCGTCACCAAATGAATATCCAAAAATATAAAGTTTATTTGCTTCAAAACAGTCTCTGTCAAATGCTGAAAGCAATTGCCTAAATGGAGAAACAGAAGTCTTTTGCGCTTTTGATAACCCCAAATAGTAAAATGTTTTGATGTTCCTTTTTAATCCTTGGAGATTTATTATTCAGTTAGTCATTTTCTTTATATCTTCATTAATTGGTCAAAATTTTTATCAAATTAGACGATACTGAATAGCTTGGAATACAAAAAACGTAATTAATGCAATTATTTGCTCAATAAATGGATTTCTGTTCGCTCGATGGGTATATCTCATCTCTAGCATATCACTCGATAAATTCAGGCGTTTTGATTTTTCCATTATTTAGCCGAAAAAGAACAATGATGAAAGATAAGAAATGATTTAAAAAGCTGTAAGGCTGTGCAAAACGATATTGTCCAAAAGGTTCTTCTAAACACTCAATTTATAAATTGATATGCGATCCAGGTCCAGTATTGAGCAGTACTTATCTGTGTTAGTCTCAACAAAGTCGACCAAAAAAGAATAAGACACATTAATGTTAGCTAATTATCTCAATCTTAAAATAAAAAAGTGGAGGATGACTTAGGAAAATTAGCGGCTGCACTTCTTCACAATAATTACGAAAGGGAAGGCTCAATGAAGAAGGAAAAATATTTTAGAGTTTTTATAAAAGATTTTAAAGTGTACCAAATGCTTGGATTTTACTTTTCCACGCTGTTATTGAGGAAACTTGAATTTTAATTAATAATACATTATTATATGATCGTACTTGATGCTAACAATAACGACCAGGTAGCTGGGGCGAAAGTAATAGAAGCCGAGTTGGGACAGGCAAATAAAAAAATGATGATTTTTTCTGGAATTGCGCGTCCTGAATGGTTTATCAATGATGATGGGCACACTTATTTTGAAGATGTCGAAGTCAACCTACGTCGAACAGTACTTGGAGTAGAACAGTTTTCTATCTCGGGTGGATTGGCAAGTATTACTAATGACACCAGCAATTTTTTGATAGCTACTAATTCTTTTGATTTAGATATTGATCAAACAACCCAAGAATTAATATTGAAAGTTAATTTGGCAGCCCAGGGAGAAGTAACTGGAATCGGGAGATTCAGCTACCAAGTGGTAGCGATAGTTGATACGCAGGCCATAGGAATTTCAGGTGTTATCAAATGGAGAAAGGAAATCTTCGATGGCACTACCCTCACGCCCGGTCAAATTTCTCAAACCTTTAAAATTTCAGCGAATCATAAGGATCGAATTGCACCGCCACAAGGCTTTGTATATGACAAGCTTACTCCAGTAGCCTACGGGTTAACAACAGGATTCATGAGTGATGAAAATGATTTTATTATTCCATATGAGATTCCGTCTGCTCCTTACAATCAGCCCTTGATAGTTATGGTAGAGGTCGGAGCATTGTTCAGAGCGAATGGTCAAATCAATGTAGGTCAAATTTCTGGTCCAAACCCCATCACATTAGATCTAACAAATCAAGGTGTAACGAACGTAGATTTTAGAGTAAATACCCTTATACCATACTAAAATGTAAGATATGTCACTGAATATTTTTTTGCCTGGGGTAACAAGAATTCCAATAACTGGTCCAAAACCTTTCAATACGTTAGTCTGTGTAACATCATTCGGAGATAGTTGGGGTGCGGATGAACCAGGTCAACTTCGCAGATTTTCAGGAACTGCAGTTTCAACTTTTAGATTAGAGGGATTTGATCAACGTGTAAAACCTATTTTTAATCATTCCACCAGCATTTGGCTTGGACGAATTGGGCCAACTGAAACTTGTAATTGGGTTTATGCAATTGACTCAGTTACCGGTGCCGGCTTTGAGCCAGTTTTTGGAGTATATTTCGTGACTTTTGATGTGGGCACAATGATAGGTCGAAAACCATTTAAATCGCCGGCCGCTCAGGAAATATTTGGATTTATACCACAGTATGGGTATTACATATGTAGCTATGTTTTATGCTTTGAACCTCCCTTACAAAACGATGATGTAAGAATGAACCAGGGGGACTATTCTGGTATTGGAAGCGAGAATTCAAAAATTAAGGGCTCATCACCTATTGTTCGCACGGAATCCAAAAAAATTGCACATTCATTAGCCTCGATGCGATATTCGTAATGGTGTCCCACTTATAAAGCGGGTGGAGTTGATTTATTGAATGGCAAGGTGATCACAACCACCAATTTAAGATTATTATAAAAATAATAACAGCAAAATAGAATTTGGTAAATATCTCAATTGAATACCCTGTTCTTAATTTAGATATGTCCAGCAGCATGCATCACCAACTTCTCTCCGTACTGTTTTTTAATACTGTCAATTGCCTGGTATAAGCCGATGCTTTCCTGCGTATCGTTGAATAAATCTATTTGATAATTGCCAGGAATTAAGTCTGTAAAACGCACGCCAATTAATCTTATCAATTGCCTTCTTTCATAAAGCTTAGTAAATAATTCTTTTGCTTTTTTAATGAGCACATGATCTGCAGCTGCATACGGAATTGAGCATTGCATCTGCACTGTTTGAAAATCACTGTAACGCAGCTTAACACTTATGCAACCGGTTAACCGGTTTTGTGAACGCAATTGATAAGCGATTGATTCTGTCATGCGGATAAGCTGCTTGTGAATGAAGTTTAAATCAATTGTATCGCTGTCGAATGTTTGTTCTGTACTAATTGATTTTTGTTCGCGAAAAGGAATCACCGGGCTTTCATCAATACCATTTGCACGACGATGTAATTCAATACCATTTTTGCCTAACAGGTTTTGCATCATATGCACCGGTATCTCGCTTAATGTGCTTACTGTTTCAACACCCATTTTTAAAAGCTTGTAACCGGTTTCTTTACCAATGCCTGGTATCTTCATTATACTTAATGGTGCAAGAAAATTTTTCTCATTCCCAAAAGGAATTTCTAACTGGCCGTTTGGTTTTATTTCATTTGTTGCAACTTTACTTATAAGTTTATTTGATGCAAGGCCATAGGAGATAGGCAAGCCACTTTCTTTATTTACTTTTCGTTTTAATTCATCACTAAATTTTTTGCAACCAAAAAATTTATCCATCCCACTGAGGTCAACATAAAATTCATCTATGCTTGCTTTTTCAAACAGTGGCACATTTTCTTTAATTACTTCTGTTACCAGTTTTGAATATTTGCTGTAAGCTTCAAAATCGCTTTTAACTACAACAGCATGCGAACATAACCGCCGTGCAGCACGCATAGGCATACCGCTGTGAATACCAAATTTTCTTGCTTCATAACTGCAGCTGGCCACAACACCACGATCGCTCATGCCACCAATTAACACAGGCTTGCCTTTTAATTTGGAATTACGCAATAACTCCACAGATACATAAAATGTATCAAGGTCAAGGTGGGTAATATGTCTGCCGGCATTTAATAACATCATCCAAGATTTGCGTAACTGCGATTTTTATAACCTACTTTAATCATTTTGGAAACTTCAATACTATACACACCGAAATCTTCTGTAACACGACCGGTGATTTTATAAAAGCCACTGTTATGTATTGGATATCTTTTTGCAACATCGGGAAAATGAACCGTGTCAACCCAGTCTAAATTTTTGTCAACGAATGTTCCAAAATACATATCATCATTATTCTTTGTTATAGCGTGTTTATGTGTTATAAAATACACGAGTGTTGTTACTAATTTACCTTTGGCTGCAGGAAGGTCTTTAGCGCATGCATATTTATCCGGATCATCATCAACCAACTCAAACGGGTTGGTCAATGTGAACCCCATAATTTCCATTTCATCATACAGATCATCCAATCGATTATCCTGCAGATCAGGCAAATCAAATTTCAACGGCTCATCGCCAAACAATGCCTGGTTATTATGCAATACAGGTTGATTTTTTTTCTGCAGAAAATTTGCTTCCCATAACAAACTTTTTTTTGATTTGCCGGTAAAACGCAAAGCACCAACGCTGATTAATGTGTTGAGTTGTTCAATACCAATATTTGTACGTTCAATAAAATCCTGTAAGTGCTTATATATTCCGTTTACTTTTCTTTCTTCAATAATAAGTTCAGTAAGCTTTGATTCAAGCCGTTTAATGTGAATGAAACCGACATACACTTCGTCGCCTTTAATATTTGTACATAAATCGCTGTTGTTAACACATGGTGCTTTTATATCACCACCGCATTTAAGCAGTTCCATAAAATATAATTCTCTTGAATAGAACCCACCGAAATTGTTTATAACCGCAACCATGAACTCTTTGGGGAAATATGTTTTTAAATACAAGCTCATATAGCTTTCAACAGCGAAACTTGCGGAGTGTGCTTTATTAAAACTGTAACCGGCAAAGCTTTCCATTTGTCTCCACACTTCTTTTGCAAGTTCATCGGGATGACCAAGTTTCTTACAATTGAATAAAAACCTATCCCTTATCATAAGGAATTTATTATTGTTCCGGTATTTTCCGCTCATTGCGCGTCTTAAGATATCCGCTTCACCTAAAGTAAGTCCTGCGAAATAATGGCCTATCTTAATAACATCTTCCTGGTAAACCATTACTCCAAATGTTTCGCTTAAATGTTCTTTAAATAATGGGTGTATGTATTCAACTTTATCCTGATTATGATATCGTGAAATGTATTCACGCATCATGCCCGATTGTGCAACGCCCGGTCGAATAATACTACTTGCCGCAACAAGTGTTATATAATCATCGCATCGCAATTTTTTTAAGAGCCCACGCATTGCGGGTGATTCGATATAAAAACAACCAATGGTATCTGCTTCGCGAATTTTCGTTTTTACTGCTTCATCTGCACGAAATGTTTTTGATTGCCTGATATCAACATCAATGCCTTTATTTTCTTTGATCAATCTTAATGATTCGCGTATATGCGATAAACCACGCTGGCTTAAAATATCAAACTTATTGATGCCGATATCTTCGGCTGTAAACATATCCAGCTGCGCACCAACAAGGCCTTTTGGCGGCATAAAGCAAGCGGCGAAATTTGTTATCTTTTCTTGCGTGATGAGCATGCCGCATGCATGAATAGACATGTTGTTTGGAAAACCACGCAGCAGGCTTGCATATTTTAAAATCAATGATTGGATATTATCGTTTGCTTGTGTAAAGCGTTGCAATGTTTTTATCTCTTCATCAGGCAAGCCAAACACTTTTCCTAATTCGCGAATAGTTGAATCATGCTTAAAAGTTGAGATGGTACCACATAATGCAACATGATCTTTGCCAAATCTTTTAAAGACATAATCCATTACTTCATCACGATCAGTATGTGCAAAGTCGATATCAAAATCTGGTGGCGAAGTGCGTTCGGGATTTAAGAAACGTTCAAAATATAAATTCAATTCAATAGGATCCACATCTGTAATGCCAAGGCAATAAGCAACGATTGAGTTGGCACCACTACCACGACCAACATGGTAAAATGTTCTTTGATTTGCATGCTGGACAATGGCGTCATTGATCAAAAAGTATGCATTGAAACCAAGATCATTTATAATTTTCAGTTCTTTATTCAGGCGCTCTAATGCAACCTTATTTTTCTTTCCATAACGGCGCAGATAGCCATCATGTGCAAGCTTTGAAAGCAATATCCGGTCATCTTCCTTTGTGGCGCTGTAACACTGCTTGTTCTTGTCTGCTTTATAATCTATGGAAACAGAACATGCATCCATTAATTTATAAGTATTGGTTATAATGAATGGATAATCTTTATACGCTTTGAGTAATTGATCTGGTGAAGCGAATGTTTCTCTTTCATCTGCCTGCGTTTCTGGCGGCAATTTCGATAGCAAACAATTTTTACTTATAGCACGTAATAAACGATGAAGATTGAAATATTTTTTGTTTTGAAAAGTAACGGGCTGCTGCACTACAAATTTTTCTTTATGTTTTTTCCAATTGAGTGCATATAGTTTATTTACATCCCAGGGCAGCACACCAATTCTTTCATTTGCTTGAAGTTGCTCAAGCGGTTTTGTATTTAAAGGATAAATAACATAACCATCATTACAATTTTTGAAAAATGCAGAATTTTCACTAGCTGCAGGAAATGGTATTTTATTAATTAGATGTTTTGAAAGAAACTCGTTTATAAAGGCAAAGCCGTTATTATTTGCAGCGATAAGAATGTATAACAATTCATCATCGTTTTTTATTTCAACACCAGCGATGGGTTTAATATTATTTTGTTCGCAATGCTTTACAAACTGCCAGGCATCAACCGTACAATTAATATTTGTGAGCGCTAAAGCAGATATGCCTTTTTCAACTGCAGCAGTTACTAATTCTTCTGTTGAAAATGTTCCATATCGGAAACTGTAGTATGTTTTACAATTAAGGTACATGCGTTTTTTGAACGCACTAAATTAGAAATGAAATACTAATATTATTAGTATTTAGATGCGAAATATTTTAGTTTAATGATTTTCAATTGGTTGAGTGCAAAATAAAATTATAAAGACCACAAATTATATTAAGCATCATAACTTTCAATGGAAGTACCGATGTCAGTGATAAGAGATTCATCCAAGACTTCAACATCTTTATTCGCCGCCCAATTCCCATCTTCAGTCTTGAAAACTGTCATTAGATAGTTACAATCGGTTGAAATTTTAAATTGAATTTCACTTCCTATGTCAATTGGTTCGACTGTATATTTTTCGTCTCTAATGTTTATTGTAAATGTTGAAGTTTCCATTTTAAAAATTTAATTATTCACTTTCTTTTTTCTCAATTGCTTTGCCAATTTCATAAATAAGATAACTACTAACCTTTCTATCGGCATCCCAATTTGCCTTTTCATTTATCCCAACAACACATAGTAATTGGTCATTATATATTTCATAAACAATTTGGTCAGTATTGTGAAGTGGTTTTACAGTTAGTTGAATCATCTTATGCTCGTACGCCACTGTAATGTCAAATATATATCCTTGCGTGTAAAAAAAAGCTTTCTTTAAAGTGGCTTTCTTTTCTTTTGGTAATTTATCCCAACAATCATGACAAACTATTGCTTCACCATGGCCAATTCTTGCACCTTCTGTGTCCTTAAAATCTGCATAGCAGATACTGCATACTATTCCGTCTAAAATGTCATCCGCTAACATACTTTATGGTTTTGGTTCAACTTCCCAACCATTGTAATAAGCACAAGCAGGACGCATTAAACATTCAGGGCAAAGCGGTGTTGGCCTGCAGATTTCACGTCCCAAAAAAGACATAGACATTCCTGCATCCCATTCTTTTTTCGGTAATTGATTCATTATTTGTTCTTCAATTTTCTTAGGATCTTCTGATGTTGCAATACCCAACCTATTTGATACACGAACAGTATGCAAATCGACCATTACCCCTTCAATTTCTGCTCCTGCAAATCGCTTTATTACGTTAGCTGATTTTCTACCAATGCCGGGTAATTCTACAAGCCCATCCATAGTTAAGGGAATTGCGCTATCTTTTTTTATTTGTGTTGCAATCTTTATAAGCCAGCTTGCTTTATTCTTAAAATTTCTAATCTTACTTATGTATGGTATTAGTCTTTCAGGCGATGTCTTTGCTATGCTTGACAAATTAGGAAATGCCTTAAATAAATCAGGTGCAATAATGTTGACAATATTATCTGTTGTTTGTGCAGACAATACAACCATTACCAACATTTGATACAAATTTTTCGCTTCAAGCGGATGCTTCGTACCTGCATATTTTTTGATCAATGGCCTTACCGCTTGCTGCCAGTCAATTTCTGGTTGCTTTTTCATTACTGAACATTTATTGGATAATTACCAAGCACAGTATCGTATAAATTTGGAGGCGCATCCATTATTATTTGTTTAAAAGCCAACAAGGCCGGCGCGTTTGGTAATTGTTACATTATATTTTTTTGCTAAAAAAGTTGCAGCGGAATAAGCAAGCTGTTCATCATTTACCAATAATTGAAACCAAAATAATTCTTTTGGAAGCAAATAAAATGTAAACACTTTTTCTTCATTTTTTACCCTGAACCACACTCGTACTTGGGGATATTTGGCCATCATAAATTTATCCGCATGGGCCTTAATTTCTTTCCCGTTTACATAAAAATGAAAGTCAAATTGTTCTACATTCACGTCTGCTAAAATAGTAAATCTTAATTTATTGTCCTGTTTGCGGATACTCTTTATCCCAGTATTTCAGTTCATAACCAGTTAAGGAATTGTACCGTTTCATTAGATCCGCAACTGTTTTTAACGCTATACCAATCGTTACTTGATTATCATGTTCATCGGGTACCCACTGTTGATATAATCCTTCATCAAGCTTAAATAGTCTAACCTTTCCGTCTATATCGCTCCAATGATCTTCGCGGTCTTCCTCAAAGTTGAGGCGATAAAATTGTTCTGCACTTAAAGAAAGTAGTGTGTAATCGATTTGTGAATCCATGTGGATAAAGATAACGGCATTTGATTCATAAAATAATTGAACTAGCAACTATGCGGCTGAAATTCTAATTTTTTTATTTTTCTTTTAATTTGGAATTATGATAGTTAAAATTTAACAATCAGAAACTACTAGCGCGGCAAAGTCTCAGATGCTGGTTTACGACAAAACCAGAAAATCGGCTCAAATCAGAATTAACTGAGGAAGTAAAACAATTTCTTGGTGATCTTTCTGCAGAAGATTAACAGAAACACATTAAAGCCAAAGTAAAAACAATGTAAGCTTTATTTTCTTTTACTTCTACTTGACCTCTCTGTCTCCGGATGTTATTTTACAACTCTATCTATAAGCTTTGTAATAATTCTTATCTGGTTAATCGAGAATACGAAGAGTAACTAAATATGATAAGCACATAAAAAAATCGTAATCTTCATATTATTTTGTTTAATTATCTGGTGGAAAGAAAAGCATATAAAAGCAGTTAAGCATATACCTACACCACCGATATAAATATGGCTGTTTGTGCTTTCGCATTTTTAAATATAATAATTATCTTTATTCAATGGGTTTAAGGTTATAACGAGCTTTCGTTTCTACGATGGCTCGTTTATCTTTAATATATTCCCGGTACGGTTTCATCATTTGATACTTTCTTTTCCGGCAATTAAAGCAGAATTTTAATAATCATGCAAAAACACCGGCTATTGAAAAATCCAGTATAGCTTAATAATACTAGATATTCATTTAGCAAAGATCCCTTATTGATCGCGGTTGTTACCGAAACTTAATTATTATTGAATAATGTGACTTCATTCTCGCATTCTTTGTAGTTGCCATTGAATGTATCGTCATCATTCCATTTTCTAGCATATATCTGTTGTGATATATTAATGATTTCTTTTTTAAAAGAATGTGTTGAAGAAATCAAGCTCATTGTTTTGGCGCTAAAAGGCTTTGAAGTCACTCCATCAATCATGAGTTTAAGGTACATTGTGTAAGGCGGCAGGTTAATGAAGTCAGATTGAGAAAATGTTGGATAAAATTCTTTTGCTAAGTATGCAGCATCCTCAGCGCCAACACGGAAACTAATAATGGTTCCAACGTTTCCAAATATTGCAACACGTATTTCTTCTGAGATTTGTTCTAAGTATTGATGGGTTAAGAATAATGACAGGCCATACTTACGAGCTTCACTTAAAATGTCTGCAAATGATAATGAAATGAAGGAGTGCATTTCATCGATGTAGAGATAAAAAGGATGGCGTTGTTCCGGGGTGAGTTCAGCACGTTGAAGTGCTGTAAAGTGTATTGCAGAAACCAGCATACTTCCTAAGAGACTTGATACATCTTCGCCTAATAAGCCTTTCGAGAAATTACAAATAAGTATCTTCTTTTCATTGAGTATTGATTGCAAGTTTATAGTGCTTTCTGTCTGACCAATAATATTGCGCAATATTACATTCGATGAAAACACACCAACTTTATTAAGTATCGGTGCTATTGCTTCTGAGCGTAATGCTACCGGATATTTATCATACTCATCATACCAAAAAGAAAGCAATTGCTTATCAGAAATACTATACAGTATCTGTTGCCTGTATTCTTTATGAACTAACAGTGGTTGAATGTCTAAGAGTGTTACAGGTTTGTTGCTTTGCAAAAGAGTTAATAAACAGTTGCGTAAGATGTATTCAAGCCTCGGGCCCCAGGATTCACTCCATATCTTTTTGAATGTTGAAATAAGTATGGAAGCAACTAAATGCTTTTCGTTATCGAGAACATTATATAACGGATTAAAGCCAATTGGATAGTCTGTATCAGTTGCATTGAAATAGATAACATCATGGAATCGTGATACAGGAATATAGTTTAATATGCTGTCCGCTAAGTCACCATGCGGATCAATGATGGCAATACCATTGCCTTGTTCAATATCAGCAATAGCCATGTTTTGCAATAGTGTGCTTTTACCAACACCGGTCTTTCCGATAACATAAATATGTTGTAAACGGTCTTTTGCTTTTATACCAAACTGTTGATGAGCATTTCTCCAGTTTGTGATTCCGATTGGAATAACGTCTTCCTTCGTGAATTTTTCTGACATCCGCTTATCATAAACGGATTTCACTTATTGTATAGAGAGAAAAATATGTTGCGATAAAAAATTTATCTACTATATAGTTTTTGATTTCCCCTTGTAATACTTGATACGTGATTACAAGAAGAAATTTACAACAGCTCTTTGATGAGTTTTTGTATGAATGTGAATATGCAAGAAAAGTACGACCTGAAACTTTAAGAGGCTATATTTCGACATTTAAACTATTCAATAAGCTCATCCCTGAAACTTCCTGTGAAAAAATTACATCGCAAACTGTTGTCACATTTTTTAAAATGCTGCAAGAACGAAAAAGAATTATAGGAAAGGGTATCGTCAAGGTAGGAATTAAAAAATCTACTATTGCTACCTATTGGAATAAATTAAATACTTTCTTTAAATGGCTAATTGCAAAACATTATATAGATGCTAATCCGTTTGCAATTTTAAAATATCCCTCTCCCTCATACGAGGATAAAAAGTTTTTAAAGAAAGAAGAAATTGAAAAGATCATTACGGCTATTCATATACATCATAATAACAACATTTTTATTCTCAAACGAAACCTGGTGCTGTTTTATCTTCTGTTGTTTTGCGGATTACGTAAAGAAGAACTCATGCTGTTGCAAATAGGAGATATTGATTTTGAAAGAAGAATTTTAACAGTGCGTGGCGAGACATCAAAATCTGCAAAGACAAGGCAAGTACCATTGCATTCACTTTTAATCATGCATTTGCAAGATTATGTGCGGTCAAGAAAAGAGTATACAACTGCATACTTACTTGTTTCAAGCAAAAAAGATGAACGGTTGAGCTATGATGGTTTAAAACACCTGGTTGATAAGCTTAAATTTTATTCGGGTGTACCATTTCATTTACATCAACTCCGCCACACCTTCGCGGTTAACTTTCTAAAGACTAGCAATAACATTGCAAAGCTGCGTCAGTTACTTGGGCACAAAAGCATTAGTATGACAATGTCATATTTGCGCTGCCTTCCCGTAGATGAAATGAGGGGAGATATTGAAAACTTAAGTATTGATAATTTGATTTAAATAAGGTACAGTTTTAAAAGACCTTTTTATCAATTTAAGACACTTATTTGCAGCAACTATCAATAAGATTTTGATAGTAAACAGGTCCATGCAACATGGTCGTAGAAAACAACCTGATTTCTAAAAAACCCTTATTCTATAAGCCTTTTGTGCCCCCAGCAGGATTCGAACCTGCGACCGTCTCCTTAAAAGCAATTAACCCAACAAGAATTCTGTCAAATTTCTAAATAAGCCTTATAAAATATAGCTCATTTCGGAATAGGGAGAGCATTCACTATCGACTCTGGTACAGAAACAGGCACTGGACAAATGTGATAACAAGGGTGCTATGTTGTATATGCTGCCAAAAAGTGAAGAGTTAAAAAATGGACATACAATACGTGGCTACCCGGTTTTATGATTATTTGACTCACATTAAAGGCTACTCAAAAGAGACCATTAGAAGGTATAAATATGTTATCAATTTGTACTGCAAGATTTCCAATATCAGTTCTCTTCAACAAGTTTCCCCTACCAATGTTCGTGGCTTGTTTTATCACGGCAGAACAGAGAGAAAATGGGCACCAAACACCTTCATCATTTTTCACAAATCACTCAAAGTATTCTTTCGATATTGCATTGAGCAAGGATTAATGCGAGAGAATCCACTGAATGATTTAGAAAAGCCCAAGGTTGAATTTAAGATTCCAGTTAAGTTAACAAAGCAAGAAGCATTAAGACTGCTTGAATTGATCTACAACTTTCCTAAGTGGGATCGCTACCTGCGAGCAAGAAATCATGCTTTGTTCTCAACTTTTGTACATGCAGGATTAAGACGAAGTGAGCTCATACACCTGCAATATTCTGATGTCGATTTGGATAACCACACAATCTTTGTCCGACAAGGAAAAGGCGCGAAAGATCGAATGATTCCTATTTCACCTGCACTTGCTGTTACTCTTCATCGCTACACAGATGAACGAAATAAGGCACATAAATCCTGTCCTGAATTCTTTGCTTCATCAAAAGCAGATAAAGGAATAACGCTTGATGGACTAAAGCACTTGATTGATCAAGTGTGTAGAATAACAGGCGTTAAATTTTCTTCACACAAACTTCGTCACACTTTTGCAACACTCATGCTTGAAGGGGGCTGTGATATTTACAGTCTTTCAAAGATGATGGGTCACACAGACATCAAGACAACAACGATCTACCTTTCTGCAAGTATCGAACACTTAAGAACACAGATTGATAAGCATCCACTGAATTGGGCGGTTTAATAAATTGAAACAGTACTTTATAGGTAGAATTAGTTTTTAAGATTCTTACGTGCCTGTCGCATGATATTTTCTCTTCCATCACTTGGATTTACTTTTTTTGCCGCCTCAAAAAGAGCATCTTTTACAACTTGCTTCTTTTCGTTTGGAAACTCTTTTTGAAGCTGATTTACTGCATAATTAACTTCATATTTCTCTTTGAAACTAATTAAATAGCTGTCTGGTTTACCAGTGTTTTTCTTGTTGTCTGACATATAAAAAATATTATAACAAAGATATTCTCTTACTGTGGTTTATGCAACTGGGCGCGGTAACAACTGGTGTTGATTGAAGTGCTTGAATCGTACCATTTAAATCTGTGAAATTATGTTCCGGATGTATGCACTTCTTCCATATCCCCGGTTTGGAAACTACCGTTAAAAATTATCTCGATCTGGATTTACGTGATTAAAAGATATTGTTGATTTAAATTTTTCTAAATCATGTTAATATAGTAATCTGATTAATCATGACTCAGACATTTTATTCCGTTCTCAAACTCTTTACAGGATTTGCAATCGCTGCTTTAATTGCCCTGTATCCAACGGTTAACCATGCGATAATTACAGAAGCAATAACTGCCAAAATAAATACCCATACTGTAATATTAATTCGGTAAACAAAATTGTTAAGCCAGCTATTCATCATATAATACGCAACCGGTACAGCAATTGCAAAGGCAACAATTATGAGTATGGTAAATTCCTTTGAGAAAAGATAAATGATGTTGGTTACTGAAGCACCTAATACTTTTCTAATACCAACTTCTTTTGTTCGTTGCAGTGCCATAAAAGAAACTAGGCCATACAAACCAAGGCATGAAATAAAAATAGCGATGCCCGCAAAAATTTTATACAATAATGAAAGCTGGTTTTCCTGTTTATAAAAATCATTAATGCGGTCATCCATAAACGTGGGTGCATAAACATACTCAGGAAAGAACTTGTTCCACACCGTTTCTATTTTTTTTGTAACAACAGTTAGCTGCGGTGTATTTAATTTAATACCCGTATAATTATAACGAACATTGCGTTCACCAATAACAAGCGGCTTAACTGCTTCGCGTAAAGAATTGGTTTTAAAATCTTTTACCACGCCAACAATTGGCCGCCATGCTCCGCCTATTCTTATATCATGGCCAATTACATCCTGCGGATTTTTTACACCTAATTTTTTAACCAGCGTTTCATTTACTACCACTTCTTTCAGCGTATCACTCTTACTATAAGTTTTTCCCGCAATAATTTTTAAACCATAAGTTTTAAAATAATCTTCATCTCCAAGCTTTCTATATACTTCAAAGTTTTCATCAGGCTTATGATCGTAAGCAAAATTGCCGCTGCTGTTACTTTCAGATGAAGGAACATCAGAACTAAAACTTACAGATTGTACACCATTAATTGCAAGCAATTGTTGTTTGAAAGCAGGCTGGCGCATATTTACTGAGCTATCAACATTACTGTTGAGCACAAGCACTGCTTGTTTATTAAAACCAAGGTCTGCATTATGCACAAAATTCATTTGACTAATGGCAATTATGGTTCCTGTTATTAATATTTGCGAAATGGCAAATTGAGTAATTACCAGCCCTCTTCTTAATGAAATGCCGCCAACATTTGCAGAAGTGATTTTATTTTTTAAAGCAAGCGCCGGTTTAAAACCAGATAAAATAACTGATGGATAAGCACCGGCTAAAATGGTTACAACAATCGTTACAATAAGCAAGAATACAATAACAGGCACATTCAACAGGCTTAACTTTTCCTGTATTAAAGCAATATTTTTTATGTATGGAAGGCATAATGCCGCAATTACCCCGGCAAGTACAACAGCGGTTACAACAATAATAAATGTTTCTCCCATTAGCTGGCGAAACAACTGTTTTCGTGTACTGCCCAATACTTTTTTTATACCCACTTCTTTCGACCTGCCAACTGCCTGTGCAGTGGATAGATTAATGAAGTTGATGCAAGCCATAATGATAATAAAGATGCCGATCAATGAAAGCGTCCACAAAGTTGTTTTGCTGGTGATGTGGTCTCCGAAATTACCCATGCTTGTATTAAAATGTATATCACTTAACGGGCGCAGATAATCATACCTTCTGAATATATCTTTTTTATCAGCGTTATAATGTTCATTGCTGAAAGCGATCAGGCGTTTATTGATGGTCGCAACAGAAACATTTTTCGGCAACAACATAAACGCTTGGAAACTGCTTGTAACGCTTCCCCACCTTGTTGTATAGCCATATATATCCGGGTATTCTTTCATTGTTTCATAAGAAGCAATAACGCCAATTGGGAAGTCTGTGTTCAGCGGAATATCATCTAAAATGCCTTCTACTTTTACCGTGGCTGTATTGTCAATTTTCAAGAATTCTCCTATTGCTGATTGCCAGTTACCAAAATATTTTTCGGCAATTTTTTTTGTAATGACTGCTGTGTTTGGATTTTTTAACACCTCTGCATTGCCAACAAGCCATTTATATTGAAATATTGAAAAAAAATTTGGATCAGAAAAATACATAGTGTTCTCTTCAATAAATTTTTTGTTCGAAACATCGTTTATATTATTTGCATTAAATGCAGCTACCTGGCAATTATAATTCAGGTATAGCTGGCCAACAATCACATCTTTAAATTGTGCACGCAAAGCATCATAAGCAGGATAAGGCATGCCTTCCATATAAGAATCGCCTTCCGCGCTTTTTATTTTTGCCGCCACATGGTAAATACGGTTATAGTTTGGTTGAAATGTATCATAGCTCAACTCATATTTCACAACAACAAACAACAACAGCGAAGCAGCAATGCCTACTGCAAGGCCGCTTATATTAATAGCAGCATGCGCTTTGTTCCTTTTTATATTTCTGTATGCAATAGCGAGATAATTTTTAAACATAAAAATAGATTTAGTAAAAGGGATAGGTGGAGACACACTTCACCTTCCGACTGAATGAGGTTTCAACACACATGCCAACGCTGAAATGCTTTGTGGATAAGGGATTTGCAGTTTCAGGTTGTATAAAAATGTTCGGAAATGAACAATACGGTGTGCGCTTTTTTAAGGTGTTAGGGTTGCCGGTGCCAAAGAATTAATTAAGATATATCTTCATTGGATAGTGTTTTTAGTTGCCATTAACTATGTTCGGCTTCCGTCAATACTATTTTCTGACCTATAAGCATATCCAGGAATTAGGCGGATGTGTAAAGAAGAAATGAATGGGATTATTGCCGTCAACTTTTTATTAACAATATATAGGAGTGTGTAAATTTATATAATGGGAATTTTAAATAAATATAAAATCAATCTATTGCGTCGATATAAAGTAAATTATAGCCATGTTGTTACCATTGTAGTAGTAGTTGGACTGATACTACTATGTTTAAGCAATATACGTTTTTATGGCATGCAAATATCTCAGTGGGATTTATTGTTAATGTCAGGAGCTGTTGTTTTTATTATAGCTATTCCAATGGCATTCAAAATTCCAGCTAAATTTGATGAGATGCTTAATCGCCTCGTGCACAGAGGCGCATTAGAAAATAATACGAAGAAGTTAGAAAACTTAAAAACAGATTTACAACATAGTGCCCGTAAGCTGGCAATTATTATGGGTATAGTTCTTGCAATTAGTTTGCTGCTTGCATTTATATATAGGTTTCATTTTTCAAGAATTCTCATTACTATTTTAGAAACTGCTGGTGGCTTTATTGCCGGTACACTCTTTGGTTATATGTGTGGGTTTGGCCGACTTGGCCTGTTAATTAGGAAACACCACGTTTTACTTAAAATACAACCCGGCCATCTTGATGACGTTGGGGGACTTAAACCGGTGGGAGAATTTTATTTTCACCAAGCAATGGTGGTAGCCATGCCTGCAGTTTTCTTGGCCGTGTGGTTATTATTTTTTCAATTTGGATTTCCTCGTTATAGTGGGTGGAAAACATTGTATGCCATTTTTCTAAGCATAAATATTGTATTGGAAATTCTAGTTTTTGTTGTACCATTATTGTCTTTTCATAGCATGATGGTAACAGAAAAGCAGAATGAATTGGAGGAAGCTGATAAGTTGAGTAAAGAGATAGCAATTGTTGAACACCAATTAACACGGGAACAGGATGTACAGAAAAGAGAACTTATTAAAGACCGCTTGTCTTCTATGACAAAAGAATATTGGGACATAGAAAAATTACCTACCTGGCCTATATCAAAAAGAACTAAAAAACTTTTTAAACGCAATAACTTTACATTGCTGATGCCTTTAGTGATAGATATAGTAGGTAGAACTAGTGTTGGTCAAACTTCCTTGTGGCAAGACATTTCTGGAATAGTTGAAAAAATATTTAAGTAATCCTGCTTTCAATTGAAACTAAAATATTGAAACATAGTGCAAATCAATAATGTAGCCTATGTTAATGCGGAATCGTTTACTTCATCTTTTATACTTTCTAGACAATCAACATCACTTCTTGACGCCTAAAATAGCTTCTGCTGGCTGACTATTTTTACTATTTCATAAGATTGTATCGCACTGATAGACGAAGTCAGAACTAAAGCTTCGGTTATACCAATTACTAGTGTTCAGTATAATGCACGAGCAGCATAGGCTAAGTTAAATTTCTCTCCCTTATTAGCATCTCTAAATTTTCATTTAGGGAATACAACCATTCTGTTGCAAAAATGCCTTTACAGCGGGGTCATTACCATTTGCCAATAAAACTGCTTGTGCGATTTTTTGATCTGTATCAATATCATTTATTGACAGAATAGAAAATAATTTTCTTAAATAAGTTTGTCCCCCTGCCAGTGCATCGCGATTTATTTGAAGAATAATTGCCTGCTTACACACATCTCCATTAGCATATTGTGTTCCGAAATTTTCTAATGGCAGAGTACTATTCATTTCCCAAAGACTAGGTAACGTAGTCAATATTTGAGTTTGTCCATTTTCAACTTTTTGAATGTCTGTAAATTGAACACTAGGACAAAGCAGAGGTAATATATTCGAGGGGTTTGCAAACAAACGTGCCACCATTTCTTCGAACCAGCTATCATGTGGTTTTAAATATAGCCGGTCAATAATATGCTGAAATTCATGAAACTCTATAGGAAGACAATCAGAAGGCATAACAGTATTGTAATAATAATTAATATTCCCTTTTGAAATACCAGTAATACTCGGTAAAGGATTTACAGCATTTTCTGTTACACTGATGTTATGCCCCCATGCACAAGCATCAACACCTGCACCGCAGTCGGCTTGCAAATCAGTTATGTTGTCATAAACCGTAACACAGAGTAAATTCAATGGATCAGATGGATCTTTAAAATCAAAAATCGGCAATGCACTAACATTATTTGTTTGAATTTGAAACTGTATATTGTTCAAAAAGATAATCCGATCGTATGAATAATGAAGCAACGTGACGGGAGTATTAATTGCGGCAAAATCTCCATACAGAAACACGCGCTCTGTAGCTTGATTCAAACTGGATAAAATATTATCCAGCGTGTTTGTGCGAATATCAAAACACTGATACGCTTTATTTTTATACTTTGGTATAATTAGTTGATTATTCCCACAGGTAAATGGTGTGGTTGGAAGAATAAATAAGTCGCCAAAATCGTATCTATTATTTTGTTCATCTAATTCATCTATACTATGTCCAACATCAGCCTCTGCAAACAAATGAACACGTTTATTACCCCATCCTGATGCAAACTTCCATTGAAATGATACAGTGGTTTGGTCACCGGGAGATAGGGTAACGGCAGGAAGAGAGTTACTTGGAGGAGCATACGCAATTCCAGCAATCTCAAAGAAGATTGAAATTTTCGCATCACTTGCTGTGACTTTGCCATTATTTTTTACAACTAGATTAATATTCATTACATCACCTTCCTGAGGTGTGGAAGGACTAAAAGATCCTTGTGTAATAATTAAATCGGGCTTGCAACTGCTCAACAAGAATAAAAGAAAAACAAAAGTGAATAAATTTCTGTGTACGCTAGCGCTTTTATTTCGATTATGAATCTTTAACATGGTTTAAAAATTATCCTTTTTTACATTGATCTTAAAGAAAATTAATAAGCATATTTAAAGCCTTCCTGTTGATATCAAATTGACATTAGAAATCAGTTAAATAACCTCCGAGTAATGAAACACTGTTTTCTACTTTCGAATGAATGTCTGTCAATGTGCTGAAGGACTCTAAATCTTGTTTCCTGTATTTGCTTTTCATTGTTGGGAACGAAAACGAACAAGTAGAATACAATCAATAATACTAATGCTAATTCTGTTAAGAGAATAGCCGCTTGTTTGCGATTAAGTGAAAAAAACTTATTCATCGCTATTCAAGTTTATTTAATTACGCTTTCCAAAGATTGTTCCGTGCAGCTCAATTAAAATTCAACTAACTCATCTTGCAAATTTGCATCACCGGCTGTATAACTTACACCATCTATTTTTAACCCTTCAGCATTAAGCAGCGTGATAGTTCCACCTTTGTTACTAAGTTGTGCCCCCCGACCAGTGAGTGTGATTTTTAATGTATCTGCCCCGGGTATAGTTTTAGCGGTTATTGTATCGCGGTTTACATTTTTATCTACAATGCTCCAACCGGTAAGATCAATATCCTGATTACTTTTATTGAGTAAGATGACACTTTCTTTTCCAACGTCATCATCTTCCGGATTTACCATTGCAGCTATAATTCGTATTGGAGTTTCCTGTTCAACAGGTGGCGCTGTAATTGGATCACCTGTTTGATCATCTGTATGAAAACTTTGTACCTGGAATGCAATGAAAATAGCAACCCATTGTTCGCGCGACGGAAAGTAGATCATCAATGCACCATCCTGCCATACGCCATTATCTTTTTTGTATGATCCATCGTTGCCTTGATTCATGTGAATATCATGAATACCGTTCCCTGGAGTAAAATGAAAATATTGATCTGCTGCATTTTCAGGTCCCCACTTATCTCCCCATGCATATACAACAGCACCGTCTTCATCCATTGCCTGTGTGACATAGAAGTCGAGTTTTTCATTGATGTCATTGTCAGCACCAGGACTGTTATATGGAATTGGCTTCAGTTCCTGAACATCAAACATATTGCGACGAATAAAATCAACTGCAAGACCTCCGGGAGCACTTTGTAAATGAGTGTAGCCTGCATTAAGATTTGCAGATTTTATTGCATCAGTAATTTCATGATGATAATCATGATCCATGTAAAAAAGCACTTCAGGTGGACTCACTTGTGATTTTACATTTATTGCAATACGGTATGAGGTACCATCAGCATTAATTAAGATTTGGAAGTGCTCGTTACTGGAAGAAGCCATTATTTTATTAACTGCTTTTCCCTTTAATACTCCATAAGATTGTAGTGGCATAATTCATAAGTTTTTAAATGAAAAGAACAAATATTTTTACAGAATTTATTTCAGGGGTTTGAATTGAGATGTTCTCTAAAATGTTATATATGGTTTGATTAAACTAATCGTTGCAGGACCAATGCCCGGCACATTATCAAGATCGTTAGCAGTTGTAAAATTGCCATGACTTGTTCTAAAATCAATAATGGCCTGCGCTTTTACAGTTCCAATGCCCGGCAATGTTTCCAAATCAGATAATGTAGCTGTATTGACATTAACTGTAGCCGGTATAACGGTACTTTCAATTTTATGCCAATGCCCCAATGAATCCGCTTCAAAATCTACCGTTCCATCCCATCCTGTCGCATAAATTGCTTTTGTAATGGTATAGTCAACAAACTTTTTTTTAGATAACCCGGCTTTTACTTTAATTGCAGGCCGTGTTTCTGATACTGACTGTTGCAGCATGTCTAAAATTCCTTTATTTGGATGTCCATAATCCCAAGCGGTAAATGCCAATTTTCTTGTCGAATCGCCGGAGCCAATTAATGCAATTTCAGGTGTCACCTTATCCAACAGTTCCTGTGTCGTTCCATTTTTCGAACCATGATGCCCGACAACGTACACATCTGCATCAAGTAAAGAAGTGCCACTATACTTTGATACCAGGTCATGAATAGCTACCGTCTCAAGATCACCTGTGATAAGTAGTGATGAAGCTCCATAGTCAATCCGGATCACTAATGAATGATTATTCTCATCAATAAAATCACTGTCAGCCCACCCTGGGTTAATTGTAGAAGTACCCCACAGAATTCTTATCACAGGATCAGTGCCTGAACATGTAACCGGATCAATCATCGCATCTGTTAAACCAGCGCTGCTTATCTCACTAGTAGTTATGGCTTCTAACCCGATATCATTAGATGGATCAGTATCAGCTTCTGAATTCTGTGCATCACGATGTAGTTTTATTTGTCCTGATTTTCCTGAGCCATGCTCTAATCCGTCCGTTACCGCATTCTTAATGGTGTATACAGAATCCAGAATAACTGAAACACCACGCGTGTGATCGATATGTGGATGCGTGAGATACACACATTGAAAAGTATGATTAAGATCAGAACGCTTATCAAAAAAATCATTGAGAAAAGATTTTAAGCTATCTGATGAATGGAAGAGTGGATTTGTTTCTCCACCGGCATCAATCAAAATAGCAGCACATGGGAATTCAACTAATGTTGCACAGCCTTGGCCAACGTTAATGAAGTGTACCCGCATTTGGCCTTTGACAGAAAATATGGAGACAAGCAAAAGAAGTATATATAAATGGGCAATT
>Ga0206952_10089_pt2 | contig 27618 bp, 18 predicted proteins | sample Alteio_BWOrgHeat_39_FD_152966 | JGI IMG/M metagenome (GOLD analysis project Ga0206952, IMG submission 152966) | Enriched cells from forest soil in Barre Woods Harvard Forest LTER site, Petersham, Massachusetts, United States -... | ecosystem: Environmental > Terrestrial > Soil > Temperate forest >... | reverse complement strand
CAAGAAGGAAGTTGCGGCCACGGGATGCGTAGACCCAGCTGGTGCGAAATATCAGATGGCTGGCGCCACTCTGTTGAATGGCACGATCGCCGGTGAGTTTGGAGAGCCCGTAGAAATTGAGTGGGGCCGGAATTTCGTTTTCGTCGTGGGGCGCGCCGGGCGATCCGTTGTAAACGTAGTCGGTGGAGTAGTGGACGAGCGCGGCGCGATGCTTTTGACAGTGCGCGGCGAGAAGTGCGGGCAGCTCCGCGTTTAATCGCATGGCGGAAGCTTGTTCGCTTTCGGCTAAATCTACGGCAGTGTAGGCCGCGGCGTTGAGGATCAAGTCGGGGTTGAGGCGGTTGAGGAGGGTGGAGGCGTCCTGGAAATTGTGGAGATCGAGGTCTTCCCTGCCGACGGCAGAGATCTCACCGAGGCCCTGGCAGGAGCGCGCGAGTTCGTAGCCCACCTGACCGCGGTTGCCGAGCAAAAGAATTCTGAGAGGCGGCATGGGAGAAGAGTAGCAAATCCGAAAAAGAAGGAGGCGCGGGATTATTCGCGGGCGATTAACTCTCCGGAGCCGACCAACTGCTTGCGATACCAATCAACGGTGCGGCGCAAACCGTCCTCGAAACTGACGGATGGCTGGTAAGCGAAGGCGTCGCGGGCGGCACGGATGTCAGCTAAGGAATGGCGGACATCGCCAGTGCGCTCGGGCCCGTACTTTACGAGCCCGGAATAGCCCGTAATGCCGCGCAGGACTTCAACAGTTTGGTTCAGCGTAACGCGGTTGCCCATGGCGACATTGAAGACCCGACCGGCAACTGATTCGGCGGCTGCGTGCGCAGCGAGGAGGTTGGCATCGACGACGTTCTCAATGAAGGTGAAATCGCGGCTCTGTTCGCCGTCGCCATAGATCGTCGGGACCTCGCCGCGCAGCATTTGCGGGATAAATTTGGCGAGCACGCCAGAGTATTGCGAGGCGGGATCCTGGTAAGGGCCGAAGACGTTGAAGTACCGGATGGAGACAGTTTCAAGTCCGTAGACCTTGTGGAAGGCCTTCATGTAGTACTCGCCAGCAACCTTCGAGGCAGCGTAGGGAGAGAGAGGGTTGGGCGACATGTCTTCGTGTTTGGGAAGGGTTGGGGTGTCGCCGTATACCGAGGACGAGGCCGCGAAAATGACGCGGCGAACCTTGGCCTTGCGAGCAGTTTCAAGCACAAGGAGGGTACCGGTGACATTGGCTTCGTTCGAAGCGACGGGATTGCTTACCGAGCGCGGCACTGAGGCTAAGGCGGCTTCGTGGAAGATGACATCTACACCTTCACAGGCCGCATCCAGGGCCGAGGGATCGGTGATGTCGCCCTCGATGAAACGCATGGACTCAAGTCCTGCGAGGTTTTCGCGTTTTCCAGTTGAGAAATTATCAATACCGCAAACCGAGTGCCCGTTTGCCAGCAGCCGTTCTGCGATCGATCTGCCGATGAAGCCGGCGGCGCCGGTGACTAAGTAATTTGCCATCTCCCCTAAAACCTCTTTTGAGTTTCCTTTTGACTGGATGCTAACACGCCACGATTTGGTGCAAAGTAACGCGAACGAGGAGATGCCGGGACCCTAGTTAAGCTCCGGGCAAGGGACGATTTTCGATGATGGCGAGCGGGTTGGTTTCAAGAAGCAGATTGGCATACCTTTCGCCGTAAGACTCCACGATGGTCTTGCGGCATTTGGAAAGCACCGGAGTACGGTGAGTGGTGCCATGGGCGTCGCTGGCGAGCACGTGGAGTAAGCCATGTTCTGCGTACCAGTGGGCCTGTTTCTGCACGCTGCGGCCCCATCTTCCGGTGAAGGAATCCGCGGTGACCTGAACGATGACTCCCATGGCGACCCATTCGCGCACGCGTTGCGGTTCGGCGTGCAGAATCCGATTGCGTTCGGGATGAGTAAGGATGGGAATCAGTCCCTTGGAGGTTAGCGAAAAGATCATGTTCGCGATGTGCGGCGGGATGGAGTGGTCGCTGAGCTCGATGAGCAAGTACCTAGTTTCGCCGATCGTGTAGCGGTGGGAGTGAGCAAGGGCATCCTCGAGATTTTCATAGGAGAAATGGAAATCGCAGCCAAGGATTAGTTGAATGCCATCGCCAACCTTGGATTGCAGATCGGCGAGAAGGACGGAGTGACTTTCGCGGTTGTACTGATATTCGAAGTTGGCATGAGGAGTGGCGACCATGTGGGTGACGCCGTCCCGCCGGGCCATATCGACCATTTCGATTGCGATTTCCCAAGACCGAGCACCGTCGTCAACCATGGGAAGAATATGAGAGTGGATGTCAACCATTGAATACATTTAAGCAGAGAACGGCTGCTAGCCGAAATCGAAACGTTTTGCAAAGCCGGACCGCAGACTAACCCGAGTGGTGGCGCACCACGACGGGCAGTGCATTGATCAGCCGAAGGTAGTAACTCCCTCGCTATTAAGACTCGCAGTAATTACGAACGGACAGGTCCCTCGATGCTGACCTTCAGTACCGAGGCGGGAGAGAAAATCTGCTGTAGCCCATAGGAGTGGGTTCGATATACTCCTGCAACCCGGAGCCCCAATTTAATCGGTTCACCAGGACCAGGTGAAAGAGTGTCTATGAGCAAGAGTGTGCGCTTTTTCGCAGCCTTCGCCTTTATGCTGGCTATTGTCGTCGGTCCGAGGCCGACGCTGGGACAGAGCCCAACGGCCGTAACGCCGGCGATCACAATTTCTCCAACGTCTGCCACTGTTGTCGTATCCGCGGCGACGACGTTCACGGCCAAGGTGACTGGGGTCACGGGAGCGAAACTCGTCTGGACGGTGAACGGGATCGCTCTCGGCAATGTAAATGTGGGGACGGTGGATCCCTACGGGCACTTCGCGGCGCCGGCCGTGATGCCGACTGGCGACTTTGTGACGGTCGGGGTGCACTTGAGCACCAATCCCGCCGTTCAGGCCAGTGCGAGGGTCAACCTACGAAATACGATCGCGCGGGTGGGTACGATTACGCAAGCCTCGGTGAACGCCGGAGCTTTGTTTTCGGTGATCCTCGAGGGCACTGGATTCGCCAAGGGTGCGGTAGTCAAATTTGGAACGCAAGCCGTGACCACCACATTTGTAACTGGCAACAAGCTGGTCGCGAGCGGGACGGTGACGACTCCGGGAACGTACGGAGTCACGGTCACGAATCCTGCGCCGGGCGGAGGAGTATCGGCGGCGGTGACGGAAGAGGTTTTATCGGCAACGCCGGCGGTCAGTTTAAATGCGGCAGTCCGTTTTCTGGAGCAATCGAGTTTCGGCCCAACCCCACAGAGCATCGCACACCTGCAACAAGTCGGATTCCAAGCGTATCTAAATGAGCAATTCACCGCGACGTATCGTCCATTCGTGCTTCCGCCCGATGGGAACGTCCAAACATTAAAGGCGCAATATTACGTGAACGCGCTTACCTCTCCGGCACAGCTAAGGATGAGGATGGCGCTGGCGTTGCAGGAAATCTGCGTAGTTTCGGCCAACAAGGTTACGGACTTGAACGGCTTAGTAGGTTGGCAAAACCTGATGTTGAACAATGCATTGGGGAACTACGGAAATTTCTTGCGAAATGTGACGATCAGCCCAGCGATGGGGAAATACCTTGATTCGGCGAACAACAATAAGACCGACCCGACGAGCGGAGTGGATCCCAACGAAAACCTCGCTCGCGAAGTGATGCAGCTATTTTCCATCGGCCTGTACAAGCTGAATGCGGACGGCACGATGCAGCTGGACGGATCCGGACAACCGATCAACACTTACGATCAAGATACGATCGAGGGGTTCGCCCGGGTATTCACCGGCTATACATATCCCACCCAACCCGGCCACACGGCGGAGCCGAACAATCCGGAATATTACGTCGGGAACATGATTCCTTTCGACGTGGAGCATGATGAAACCGCAAAGCCAGTGCTGAATGGGACCGTGTTACCTGCGGGACAGAGCACGGTGCTGGATATGAGTGAGGGCCTCACAAGCATCATCAACAACCCAAACGTTGGCCCCTTCATCGGTAAGCAACTGATCCAACACCTGGTAAAAAGCAATCCGTCGCCAGCATACGTGAGCCGGATAACCGCGGTCTTCAATAACAATGGGGCTGGCGTGCGCGGCGATCTGAAGGCCGTGGTCACGGCGATTCTGCTCGACCCCGAAGCTCGCGCGGGAGACAAATTGACGATCACTGCGAGTGATGGGCATTTACAGGAGCCGGTGCTGTACATGGTCGGGCTCCTGCGCCGTCTGAATGGGGTGAGCGATGGCAAGGCACTGGTGGATTGGGGCGCGGCGATGGGCGAGGACATCCTGGAGCCCCCAACCGTCTTCAATTTTTTCCCCCCGAACTATTTCCTGGATGACACGGGAGTTATAGGGCCGGAGTTCGCGATACAGAATTCCGCGACTTTCCAGATGCGGGCCAACTTCGTCAACTCGCTGATCATCTGGAACTCGGTCCAGAATACAACGGTAGATTTGATCCAATTCAACACCAACGGCAATGCGACGAGTCAACTGGCACAGTTGAATTTCCGGTTTCTGCATGGATCCATGCCCTCCGAAATGACGAGCACGATACTGTCGGCGGTGAACACAATCCCTTCAGGCCAAGCGGACTTCCGAGCACGACAAGCCATTTATTTGATTGCTACTTCCGGGGAATACCAGGTCCTACACTAGATCGTTTCGACAGGTGAAAACGCAATGTCAATTTCTCGACGACAGTTTCTGAGGTTGGGCTGCTATTCCGCCGCAGCGGCATCCATTGCCAATGGACTCACGCGTCTCACTTTCCTTGACACAGCGGTGCATGCCGCAGCGGACTACAAGGCGCTGGTCTGCGTCTTCTTGTTCGGTGGCAATGACTCCAACAATATGTTGGTTCCCTACGATTCCGCGGCTTACACGAACTACGCCGCGTTGCGCGCCGGATTGGCGATACCGCACTCGAAGCTGCTGCCCATCGCGCCTAAGTCCGGCGGAGCGAATTATGGGCTGCATCCGGCACTGATCAATACTCAGACCCTGTTCAACCAGCAAAAGGTCGCGCTGCTCGCGAACACCGGAGTGCTGGTTCAGCCGGTGAACCGCAGTCAGTATCAATCAGGGGCCGTACCGCTACCGATCAATCTGTACTCACATGCCGATCAGCAGTCGGAGTGGCAGACATCGATGGCAAACGCGAGCCAGAGATCGGGATGGGCGGGCCGCCTGGCAGACAAGTTGGCGACACTGAACAGCCCGAGCAACTTCCCGATGATCATGTCGGTCAACGGAAGCACGATCTTCAGCGTCGGCTTGAATAGCTACCCGCTAACGATGATTCCGGGTTCGTCGACCTCTTTCGATGGATTTGGAGGCGACACGCCGGACCAGGCGCGGCTCGCCGCCATGCAGAAATTGCTAACGTTCGATTCCGGGATGTCGCTGGTGAAGTCGTCTAACAACGTAAGCACCGAGACTTTCGCGGAGATGGCGACGCTTACCGCCGCTTTGGGCAGCGGAGCTCCATTGCTCACCCCTTTTCCTAACACGGACATCGGGCAACAAATGCAGCAGATCGCCCAGATCATCCAGGTCCGCTCGGCGCTTGGGATGAGCCGCCAAATATTCTTCTGCTCGACCGGCGGATTCGACACACATGCGAACGAGATCGCGACCCACAACCAGCTCTATCCGAACCTGGATGGGGCACTGTCGGCGTTTTACCAAGCGACGGTGGAACTCGGAGTAAATACCCAAGTAACGACATTCACCCATTCGGATTTTGGAAGAACCTTCCAAGAAGCCTCCGGGGGAGGAAGCGATCACGCATGGGGGAGCCACCACATTATTATGGGCGGCGCGGTGAACGGCGGCGATCTCTACGGGAAGTTCCCTACCATCGCGTTGGCTGGTCCGGACGATGCCGGTACGGAAGGCCGATGGATTCCGTCAACTGCATTGGACCAGTACGCGGCGACACTGGGCGCCTGGTTTGGAGCCGCGCCCGGGGACTTGTCGACCATCTTCCCCAACCTAGCCAACTTCTCGACTAGTAATCTTGGTTTCGTATAGAGAGCGCGCAGAGTCGACGAGCATCGGGGAGGACGGAGGAGTGGGCTATCTACCATTCCAACTAAACGGCATGGGAAAAAGAAGTAGTCGAAGAAGATAGGATTTCCTACAGTTTTGAGAGTTACAGGGCGGAGAAGGCTCCGAACTGCGCGAAACAAATTGCGCGTTCCTGACCGCCCTCAGATTTTGACTTGACTTTAGGCGGAAACAGGAACAATCTTTCGCCTTTCCAGAGTTTCTGCTCGACAAGCTGTTTCAAATCCAATTTGACCCTGAAGACCAGTTCAAAAAGACACTTGTCAACGTGGAGTGTTGTGTGCTGGTTTGGAGACTGAATCCATGAAGCGGATGCCCCGTATCGTTTCTGCATTGAGTGCGTGCGCGTTACTAGCCCTGACCTATTCACCCCTGACGAAGATGAAGGCCGCCGAAAAGAAGACGGCGATCGCTTCGACCCCAGGGACGCTCGATGCCCAAAATGCACGTTCTCTGGCATTGCGATATAGCGGAGATGCAAGCGCAGTGAGCGCATTGCGCACGGGTGCGGTACCGACCGCACTGACCTCTGGCGATTTCGACTTCGATGGGGCGCCTGACCTGGTAGCCGGCTATCGGACGGCTAATGGCGGAGTGGTGACTTTGACGCGGGGCAATCCGGATGCGTTTGCTCCGAAGGACCCGCGTTGGTATCAGAAAGCATTGCATGGAAAGGTTCCGCCGACATTCGTCTCGACTTCGACGGCGATCGCGGTGCCTGAATCGCCGGACTTCCTGGCGGCCGCCGACTTTACTGGCGCGGGGCATGTGGACCTATTGGTGGCGAAGCGCGGCGGCGGGCTCTACCTGCTGACTGGGGACCACAACGGAAACCTGGCACCGGCGGAACGGGTATCGCTACCTGGGGATGTAACCGCGCTGGCGGTGAATGGCGCCGGACATATGGCGGTCGGCATCAGCAGCGGCGGCAATACCGAGGTCCTGGTCTTCAATCCCCGTAAGAGCGGTGGAATCAATGCGCCAGTAGCGACGCACGCGCTGGACGCGGCGGCGGCGGCGGCGGCGATCGAGTGGGGATCCCTGGGGAACCACACTTCAGATTTGGCGGTTGCCTATGGGTCGAAGGTGGAGGTTATTTACAGCGCGCTGGACCCACATGCGCAGCGGGAGACCGTAGAAGTGGGTGTCCCGGTACAGGCCCTGACGATCGGGGACTTTGTTTGGGACCGCGAAAACCGAATGGAGATCGCAGCGCAGACGACCGATGGGGCGATCCACGTATTGCAACATGGGGTTCTGGATACCCGACCGATGACGGCAGCGGAGGGCAAGAGCCATCGGGCGCAGATGATGGCGCGGGCGAAGGTGAACGACGATGCGACCTCGGTGGGCGCTTGGAAGGACTCGAAGCAATTTGCGAGCACGGCGGCTTCGGCTTCCGGGATTGCGCCGCACGCGATGCTGAAGCTGCAAGAGGCGTTCAAGTTCGGCGGAATGGCGGCGGCAGTGCACGAATTACCGGCCACGATTACCGGGACGCGGATGGTAGCGACATTGAACGGATCGCAGGTAGCACCTACGCTGTTACCGCCTCCGCCAGCTCCACTCTCGACCGTTACAACGACTACTGACGAGGACGATGCGGGCGCATGCTCCGGTGGATCTGGCACCGGACCGGATGGGCACCTCAGTTTGCGCGAGGCGATTTGCGAAGCCAATAACACTGGGGGAACGAGCACGATCACTGTCCCGGCCGGCACATTTAGCCTCGGTGCGGTGGGGACGGGCGAATTACAAGCGGGCATCAACCCCGGTACTAACATAACGATCACAGGAAACGGTGCGGGCTCTACGATCATCCAGCAGACGGACAATGTGGATCGCGTGGTTGAGGTAGACCCGAATTACAGCGGCAGCATAACAGTAGCGTTCCAAAACCTGACCATGAGCAGCGGCAAACCGACGAGCGGGATCGACGCGGGATTCGGAGGTGGTGCGGTTTTGGGCGGCGGCGTGGGAGACCTACTGACTTTGTCAGGCGTAACCATCTCGAACAGTACAGCGGCAGCGACCGATGACGGCGGTGGCGTGAGTTTCGCGTCGGATGGAGCACTGCACATCACCAACTCGACCATTACCGGCAACGTTGCGGGACAATCTGGCGGAGCCTTGTTTTTCTCCGGCAATGCAGGAACAGCGGGCCTGACGATTACGGGATCTACTTTTACGAATAACCAGGTCACTGCGGGCGCTCCGTCGCAAGGCGGTGCGATTGCTTTGGAGCCGAGCAGCGGAAATACGCTGTCGATTTCGGGGTCGACGTTTACAGGCAACAACGTTACGGGTGCGGGTGCAGTGGGCGGCGCGTTCTACGCGATTGACAGCGGCGTTACGGTCTCGAACTCGCGCATAGTGGGAAATACCGCGGCGACGTCAGGATCGGGCTTCTTTGAAGATGTCGGAACGGGCTCCGATAGCGCTACGGTGACCAACAACTGGTGGGGATGCAATGCGGGTCCGGGAGGCACCGGTTGCGATACGGTGACAAAGGCGGGCGCCGGAGAAAGCGACAGCCCCAATCCCTGGTTGGTACTCTCGATTGGAGCTTCGCCGACCAGCATCGTGACCGGCGGAACTTCAACGTTGACGGCGGATCTGACGCATAACTCCAATAACGTCAGCGGCTTCAGCGTTCCGAACACCACATCGGTGAGCTTCGGCGGGACGTTGGGAACGGACAGCCCGACGAGCACGACGTTGACCAGTGGGCAAGCGACTTCGACATTCACTGCAACGGGATCGGGGTCAGGCACCGGCACTGCTACCGTGGACAATCAGACGGTCAGCGTGGGAATTACCATCACGGGACCGGCACTCTCGGTATCGCAAAGCGCGGTGGGCACGTTCACCCAAGGCCAGACGGGGCAGTGGCAGATTACGGTCAGCAACACAGTGGTGGGCACAAATACGAGCGGAACCGTCACCCTGACGGATAATCTGCCCGGCGGCTACACCCTCAACAGCTTCACGGGAACAGACTGGAGTTGCGGCAGCGTCGGCCCAACCGTGACATGTACCTCGAGCGATGTGATTGCGGGCGGATCTTCGGATCCGACGCTGACGTTGACGGTGAATATCCCAGCCGCCTCGCCGCCGAGCGTCACTAACACGGCAACTGCTTCCGGTGGGAATGCCTCGACCTCGTCGCCCTCTACCAACACGGTGAGCGTGGTGCAGGTTCCGACCTCAGTAACGGTGAACGGCAGTGCAACGCAGAGCGCAAACGTGAACACGGCGTTCGGATCGTTGGCCGTGACGGTGAAGGATGCGGGGAACGTTCCCATATCTGGCTTCTCGGTAACGTTTACGGCGCCGGGAGCGGGAGCTAGCGGAACGTTTAGCAACAGCACGAATACCATCACCGTGTCGACGAACGGCAGCGGTGTGGCCAATCCGGGGACGTTCACAGCGAATGGCACCGGCGGCAGCTACACGGTCTCGGCGGTTGCGGGGCCGGCCTCGACGAACTTCAACCTCAGCAACATCATTCCACCAACCATCACCAGCGCGAACACCACGACGTTCACAGTGGGATCGCCCGGCTCGTTTACAGTGACGGCAACCGGTACACCGGCACCAACGTTCAGCGAGACCGGTGCACTGCCGACCGGCATCACGTTAACGGGAGGGGGTCTGTTGAGCGGCACCCCGGCAGCGGGGACAGCCGGCAGCTATCCGATCACGATCACGGCGTCGAACGGAGGGACACCGAATGCGACACAGCCGTTCACCTTGGTAGTGGCGGCAGGTCCCACTACGGCGACGATGACACCGAATGCCTTCAGCCTGATCACGGCGATCAACACAAGCAGTCCGACGTATAAGGCTACGTTGCAAAACACGGGCGGGTCGGTATTGACCATCTCGGGTACCACACTGACGGGTACGGGATCGACGATGTTCTCGGTGACGCCGTCTGCGGTGGGGGGATGTTCGACGCCGGTGAACCCGGGTAATTCGTGCACCTTCGATGTTGTTTTTAGCCCAACCGCACGGGGAACAGTGACGGCTTTGTTTACGGTTAGCTTCAACGGAGGAACGGCGACACTTTCTCTCACTGGACGCTCACCGATCGGAGAGTTGACACCGGGTTCGGCGTCGTTTGGAAACGTTATCCTGGGAGGAAGCCAGAGCCGTAACTTTACGGTCATGAATACCAGCACGACTGACACGCTCAATGTGACGGGCGTTTCAGTGGGAGGTACTGGAGGATCTCAGTACTCGGCAAGCGGATGCACGAGTCCGGTAGCTCCGGGCGGCAATTGCGTGATTGTGGTGACCTTCACGCCGACGGCGCAAGGTCCGGCATCGGGCGTCCTGCAAGTAGCGAACGATGGAGGCATCACTCCGTTGCGCGCTGGACTGATCGGGACGGGCGCCATCGGCCAAGCCTCGGTAAGTGCACTCTCGTTCGGAACGAGGCTAGTCGGAAGCTCAACGCAGAAGATGTTTAACATCAGCAACCTGAGCACGGGCGCGCTACTGCACGTGAGTGGCTTCAGCTTCTCGGGCGCAGGAGCCGCACAATACTCGGCTAGCGGTTGCGGGGCAGCGGTCTCACCTGGGTCGAGCTGTACGGTGACGGTAACGTTTGCACCAACCACGAAGGGCTTTGCAGGGGCTTCACTCAATGTGACGAACGACGGCGGAGCATCGCCGCTAGTCATCTCGGTGAGCGGAATCGCGAGCAATGTCCAACTGTCCACAACTGCTCTTTCGTATGGATACATCGCACTTGGTACCCCGGTGTCGAAGACGGTGACGATTGCGAACGTGAGCACAACCGATACGCTGAACATCACCGGACTGAACTTCACCCCCTCGATTGCCAGCGAATACGGTACCTCCGGGTGCGCGAGTCCGATCGCACCGCTGGGTAACTGCGTACTGACGGTGACATTTACCCCAAACTCGACAGGCACTCAAGAAGGATTCCTCAGCATCGGGAACGATGGCGGAGTAACCCCGTTGAATGTGGAAGTGGTAGGTGTTGGGCACTGAGGGACTAGCGGTTAAGCTGTAAAGAAAGGCGAGGGCGGAGACGTCCTCGCCTTTTGATATTTGCAGATAACCCGAAGCGGACGACGCCCGCCACATCCGGTTCCCTTCCGATGGAACGTTCCAGCAAAACCCGGGACCTGACGAACATTGAAACTCGAGAGATGCAATGCGACGAAAAGCAGCAGGCACGCGCAGTCCTTCTTGAATCTCGGACGGCGGGAGAAAGCAGACCTACGAGCCATCAACCCCTAAAACTCAAGATTTAAGCAGGTTGTCATCCTTAGTAAGCACCGAACCAAGGGCGAGTTCTGGGAACCTTCTTCATGGATCACGTCCATGGTCACCTCGATAACCCTCTTCCCCATAACCAGCAGCCGTGGCTAAAGCCTTTGCCAGGAACCCTAAATCCTTCCCATGCCCACCCGAAACACCAGAAGCCCGTCCTGAGCCAAGCTCCAGGAAGCGTGGCGTGGACCGGCCAGCCACAGGGATGTCAACTACCGAGCCGAAGAAGCGGCCGTTCTAATACTGTTTGCCAATTACTTGATCGAGTGGGTAGAGCGTCTCTCCGGGAAGGAATCCGCACCCTGAGTGCAGTTCTACGACCTGCCTCGGCTGCGACATGAAGGAATTAGCGCCGATCCCGATCGCTTACATCCGCGCGAGAGCCTTACGCTTCCACGGTTGTTTCCAAATCACAAAAATAGCGACCGCCGAAAGTATCAACTTTGCCGGGGTCGTCATCTACTCTCAGGCCACCACTCTCGTGCCAGTGAACCACTGTGCGATTGTATTTCCTCCGCAACTGCGCTACTGTTCGCCAACCGACTTTTTCCCCCTACCGCGCCACCGATCTAAGCCCTTCGAACCCTAGGTGCCCAGTATTCGACGTCCACCCACGCCCTGAGGAAAGGCAATTCGTATGAATCGGATCGTGCTCCGCCTTATGCATTTTGCAGGTACCGCTGTTTGCGTTGTCCTGCTCGCTCTCACTCCTGCAACCGCGCAACAGCAGCCCGTTCGGGCCGTTACCGCGAAACCATCGATCATCTCCCTCGTTCCGAGCGTTCGCCCCACCGGCGACTCACTCGCTCGCACCTCACGCGACGCCACTTTCGAGAACGCTCCACCCAACTACCACGTTTTCGCTTCCGCAAGTGTTGCTGAACCCGCAGGCGTGGAGACGCTGAGCTTCAGCTTCGCCGGCGAGACGACGCTAACCGGCATCAAGATGACGAATAATAATTTCGCCATCGAGCGTGGCGGAAACTGTTACGAAGGCAATCACTACAAGCTCGGCGAGAGCTGTTCGCTCCTGGTGCGCTTCACGCCGCAAGGTCCAGGACATAAGCTTGCTTTTGTTCAACTCACGCATTCGGCCGAAGCCGGCGTGACCACCTTTGGAGTGGTCGGCAACGCATACGCGCCAGTTGTGAGTTTCACGCCGTCTGAGATCACCACTGTTGCGGGCAGCGTGACTTCCGGCACCGGTATGTTCAACGCCGCAACTAGTATGGCGATTGATGGCGGGGACGTCCTCTACATCGCGGACACTGGCAACAACAAGGTGGAATTGATGGATTCGAGCGGCGTCATTACCCCCACTGCTCTCGGTCCAATTGCCGTTCCGGCCTCGATTGCCGCCGACAGCTTTGGCATCTTCTATACAGCCAACGTCAAGGCAGCCACTTACTACTTCAGCATCTTCTACCCGTGGGGATCTCAAACCGCCTATGGTTACGCGTACACCTCCAGTACCTGTACGGCCGCCTCTCCCTGCGCGTTCTCGGCCGTTGGTATGAATTACCCAGCGAACATGAGCATCGATGCCTCCGACAATCTCTTCTTCGAAGAAGGGACGACAGGTGCCGCCGAGATGCCGGTGACCAATGTTTCGGGGGGCACCGCTACCCTGAATCTTTGGCATCTCAGCGATCAGTTCTCCTATTCGTCCGGCTCTCCCGGATCTTTCGCGGTTGACGCCAGCGACAATCTGTACGCGGCTTATAACTTCTCCACCACCACCTGCTATCTCCTGCGGGAGTCACTCTACAGTTCAGAGTACTCACCGCACTTCAGCCGCGTTGCGGGCGGTACCGCATGCGGTTTCTCCGGTGATGGCGGTCAGGGCAGCGGTGCCAGAATCAGTAACCAAATCGGCCAAATGGCCTTCGACGCGGCCGGCAATCTGTACTTCGCGGATGCCGGCAACCAGCGCGTGCGCCGTTTGGATGCCGTCACTGGCATCATCAGCACCATCGCTGGCAATGGCACCGCCGGCTACAGCGGCGATTTCGGCCCCGCCACCACCGCAACTCTCAGCTCTCCTACGGGCGTTGCGGTCGATTCCCAGGGACAGGTGTTCATCCTCAGCAACGCGCCCACCGCTGGTCCAACGCAGGGGATGCGCAAAGTCGGTACTCACGGATACTGGGCCTTCTACCCACAGGTGAAGCTAACTCCCAGCGCCGCGAAGGTGTTCACCGTCTCCAATACCGGGAACACCACGCTTTCTCTGAGTACGGCTCCGGCTTTCTCCGGAACCAATCCCTCTGACTTCTCCATCGACCCCCTCACCACCGACTGTGTCCTGACGGCCGGCGCAGCGCTGCCGGCGGGACGCAGCTGCCACATCGGTATCATCTTCAAGCCCGCCGGCACCGGAGCCCGTTCCGCCAGTCTGTTGTTGCAAGACAACACCGTCGCCGGCACGAACACTATTTTGCTCACCGGCACCGGCATCCTGCCTTCACCTACCATAACCATCACTTCTCCCGTCAAAGGATCGACGGTAAAGACGGGCACGAACGTTACGTTCTCCGTCAGCGTATCGAGCACTCTGACGACGCAACCAACCGGCACCGTAACTTTCAAAGTGAATGGCACTGCGGTCGGCAGCCCGGTGACGTTGTCCAGCGGTAAGGCTTCCACCACGATCTCGGAACCCACCGCCGCGACCTACTCGCTCTCCGCCACTTATAACGGCGACAGCAATTTCGCGCCGGCCGCTGTGGCTGAAATCCTGATCGTCGACGCGATCAGGAAGCCGGTAGTAGTCCTGCTGCAAGCCGGGCTTCCGTCCCCATCGGTCTGCGGCATGATGAACTTCTTAGTGAAAGTCACGCCACCAACTGGCGGTCTGCCTCCCAGCGGTACCGTCCAGTTGATGAACGGTAGCTCACCGCTTGGAACGGGCGAGCTCCAGCAAGGTTCTGCCGTGCTTTCCGTCACCGCTCCCATTTCCGTCACCGCTCCCATTTCCAACTCGGAACCGGTATTCGCTATCTACACCGGAGACGACACCTACCAATCAGGAAGATCGCCTTCTTTGTCCTCGCCCCTCCCATTCAGTCGGGCGTGCGGCACGCACTGACCCTTCTTGCCATAAAGCCCTCCTGGCGATTCTGCTCTTACGCGAGTCGCCAGGAGGGGCTGTCTTCTCTGGCTTGAAACATTCCTCAGCCTTCGGTACATGCGACCAAGGTGTTTCAGGTTTTTTCCAGAATCCGGGAAGCCACAGGGACGTTGAATATCGGGCCGAGGAGGCAGCCGTGTTAATCCTCTTTGCAAACTACCTGATTGATTGAGTGAAGAGACCGCAGAGCCGGTCTGCTAACTCCTTGCCTGATCCCGAGAGGATGCGATATCTCCGCTGCGACATCAATGAGAGTCCCTCCGCGGCTCCATGCCTTCACGCCCCGATTGTCTTCTGTATCTGGATCACCTTGCCGACGAGATGGGTCGCAGCGATCACAGGTTCGCTTGCGTGGGCGAAAGCCTGCAAGGCGGCCGGCAAGCCGGGATTGCTCTTCCATGACCTCCGCCGAACAGCGGCTCGCAATCTGCGCCGTGCCGGCATTGCCGAGGGCGTCATCATGGCGATTGGCGGTTGGCGAACTCGCAGTGTCTTCGAGAGATACAACCTGATCCGCGAGGGAGATATTAGCGCAGCAATGAAACAACTGGAGGACTACCAGAAAGCGGAACGAGAAACCCGCGAAAGAGAGCGCGCAGCAAACCCGATTTGGCACACTTTGGGCACACGGAAGCCGACAAAGGCCGCGGCCCCGCGCGCAGCACGACCGAATAAGACCAGTTTTAAAGGGGTTATGGTGCCGGGAGGGGGACTTGAACCCCCACAACCTGTTAAGGTCTGCGGATTTTAAGTCCGCTGCGTCTGCCAGTTTCGCCATCCCGGCTCAACCTTGAATATAGCGTAAGCCTCCCGCTCAGCGCGAGTCCGCCGCCCGCGTTCCGTTCGTCACCTTCCGCACTCCACGGAGCGCTTGTAGAATCCCCTCAACTTGCAAATAGAGCCAAAATCCACAGTCGCCGAACGTTCGGCAGATGAACGCGCGCAGCGTCTGTCTCGGCTGTTTCTCGCGTTAGGGTTTTATCTGGCGCTCTTTGGGTTATGCTGTGGCGCCATTGCCTCCGCCGACACCTGGTGGCACCTCGCCACCGGACGATGGATCGTCGGGCACCACGCCATCCCGCACACGGATCCGTTTTCGTTCAGTGCTGGTGGAAAGTCCTGGATCGCTCACGAATATCTCACCGACATTCTTATGTTCTATCTCCATAGCGCGGGTGGATTCATCGCCCTCGCCGTCGTCAATGCTCTTCTCCTGACGCTTGCGTTCGGTGTCACTGCGCAAACCGCGCGTGCGCCACGGTGGTTGGCCTTCGCCGCTGCTCTCTTCGCAGCTTTCGCCGCACGACCGGCATTTGCAGTGCGTCCCCAATCTCTATCTCTGGCTCTGGCTGCCGCGTTCCTGTGGATCATTCGCGAATCCCTGCACCGCTACATGCCACGGTGGCTTATCGCGCTGCCATGCCTGATGTTGTTATGGGTTCAGTTGCACGCTGGATATCTTCTAGGCATTGGCTTCATCGGATTGCTGCTCTTTGCCGAAATGCTCGACTGGCTCTTGAAAAGAGGCGAAACGACACCCGGCGAGTGGCTGCCGCTCGGGTTTGCCGGAATCGGGTGCGTTGCCGTTGTGCCCCTGAATCCCAACGGCGTGGCCATGCTGACCTTCCCGTTTTTCGTTATGCGGATGAAGATCAACGAAACGATTGCGGAGTGGCGGCCAGCCAACCTCCATGATCCGCACCTATATCCTTTTATGGCACTGGCGGTGATAACTCTTCTCGCGATGTTGTTAAGCAAAAAGAGATATCGGCCAGGACAATTCGCGATCTACGGATTGTTGCTTGCCGCTGCATTAAAATCCGCCCGCAACATTTCGGTTTTCTGTCTTGTCGCTGTCCTGTTGCTCGCGGACCATCTATGGCTTCCGGAATCGCCGGAGTTCTTCAAAAAAGTCTCGGTCCGATTCCAGGCAATCGCTGCGGCTGGGGTGTTGATGCTCGCCGGCTACTTCTGCGCCCATGCCGCCTCGGCCGGACTTGCCTTCCAGGCGCTTGCTGAGAAGAACCTGTATCCGCGCGATGCCGTCAACTACATCGCCGTCCATCATCTTCCGCCCAACATCCTCAACGACTACACCTTCGGTGGGTACATGATCTGGCGGCTGTATCCTGAGTACCAGGTCTATGTCGATGGCCGTGCTGACCTTTACGGCGACGAGTTTCTGGCAAAATACCTTGAGATCTATGAAGGAGAGAGCGATCCGCGCCCCTTCCTTGATCGTAATCGCATTAACACTGTGATCCTAGCGCCCTCATCCAAGTTGAGTACGCTGCTGCGCATGCTCTCCCTAAATGGCGACTGGCAACTTGAGTTCGAGGATCTTCATGCAGTGATTTTCGTGCGTCGTAACTCCCTCCCGTAAGCAAATTCGGTTACCGGTTTAAATCGTTTAAAAGCAATGGGTTTTGCTGATTTTCATGAGCTTACGTTTCTCCCACTAAAGTTTTCGCAAGGTGACACTTTTTCCTTAGGATCGGTGTGTAAACTGAGGTAGAATGCAGCGTTTGAATCCATTTCTAAGCCCCCAGCGTCTGGCGTATTCCGCATTTGAAAGCGATTCTAGTACCCCTAAACGTGAATCTTTCTGTGTAGTTAGGGAATCCAAACAGCGGGTGGTAAAGCTGCGGCCTTCGGAGGTCAGACAGTTAGAATATCGATTTAATACCTCAAGAGAATAGGAAACACTGAAGTTATGGCAAAGCGACGCGGAAATCCAAATTGGGGCAAGCCTGAACCAATCGGGCCAGTAACCCCAACGATCACCGAATTCGAACAAGTGGTTCGCGAGTACAAGTTGCAGCCCGATCAATATGTACGGTCCACCCGCCTTCGCGAGTGGGCGCGGCGCAACAAGAACTCCAAGTACATCCCGGAGCCACTCCTGGAAGCCTGGGGCTTCGAGATCGAATCCACTTTATAACGCAGCAATCGACGTGAGAGGCCGCCAAGCAGGCGGCCTTTTCTATTTGCTCGCTTTAGTCCACGCGGAGCGCCACCATGGGATCCACGCGTGCCGCCCGCAGTGCCGGCGCTAGACTCGCTCCCAGAGCAACCGAAATCAAGAGCAACGACGCCCCCAGCAGCGTCACCGGATCGGAAACGCCAACTCCATACAACACGCTTGAAAGCAGTCTTCCCGCGCCAATCGAAAGCACGATTCCACAGCCCACTCCCGAAAGCGCTAGCATGAGCGCCTGGCGAGTGATCAACTTCAGCACGTCTTGCTTTTTCGCCCCCATGGCCATGCGAATTCCGATTTCATGCTCGCGCTGCACCACTGAATACGCCATCACGCCATAGATGCCAACACAAGCCAGTATCAACGCCAGTGCGGCAAAACCGCCAAGCAGGAACATGCGCAGGCGTCGCGGGGAGAGGGAGCGCGCCACCACCTCCTGCATAGTCTGCACTCGATAGACCGGCAGATTCTTGTCCACAGCATGAACAGCGGCGGTAAGTTCGCTGGTCACGCTGGCCGGTTCCATCCGGGTGCGCACTACGAGGGAGAAGAACGGCCATGGATCGTGCTCATACGGAACGTACGCGGTGGGTCTTGCCGCCTGCGAAAGTTCATGCTCTTTCACATCGCCGACCACTCCAATGACTTCGCAGGAAGAATTGGCCGCGGAGTCACTGCATTTGCCGATGGTCATGCGCTTGCCGATCGGATCCTCATTGGGCCAGAAGTGCCGGGCCATCGATTCGCTGATCACAGCAACCGGTGGGCCGCCGTGGAGGTCGGCCTCTGTGAAAAAGCGACCACGCACCAGATTCACGCCCAGAGTCGAAAAGTAATCCGGGCTCACCACGAGGTAATCCGGATCGATCTCAGCACCCGGTGGACTCGGTTTTCCCACCAAGGTCACGTCGCGTGTGCTCTGACCGGGCAGCAACGGTAGCCGTGAAATGACCGACGCGGAACTGACTCCGGGAATCGCCCGGGCCCGATCGAGGACTTCGCGAACGAAAGCTGCTTGCTGCTCCGGCGTCTGATAGTGCGCTCGTGGCAGCGACACCTGCATGCTGAGTACGCGCTCAGGATTGAACCCTTCGGGCTCGCTAAGCAGCTTGTTGAAGCTACGAATCAGTAGACCAGCGGCCATCAACAGAACCAGCGATAATGCAATTTCAGCCGTCACCACGCTGCCGCGAAGGCGGGTCGCCCGCATGCCCGTCGATCCGCGACTTCCCTCACGTAACCCGGACTGCACACCCGCATTCGCCAGTTGCAGAGCTGGGAATAATCCGAAGAGCACTCCCGATGCCAACGATAATGCCACCGTGAATCCCAACAGACGGACATCAATGGTGAGCGAAGTGCCCGGCGGCACCAGTGCGCTGATCGGCTTCAGAAGGAACCATGCGGCGAGAATTCCCAAGCCGCCACCCGTCGCAGATAGCAACAATGCCTCGGTAATCAACTGGCGCACAATGCGCTTGCGGCCGGCGCCCAAGGCTTCGCGAATCGCAAATTCCCTCTGCCGGCTCGCGCCGCGAGCGAGCAGTACGCTGGCCACGTTCGCGCAGGCGATCAGCAGGAGAAGCGCAACTGCACCCAGCAACACCAACAGGGCAGGACGGTTCTTCCCTACCAGGTCTTCATGTAGAGAAACAACGGTCGCGCCGGTTCCGCTTTCCTGATCGCCAAACTGTTTCTTCAGCCGGGCGTGAATCGTATCCGCTGCAGAAGTCGCCTGCTCGATGGATACTCCCGGCGCCAGCCTTCCAACGACTTCGAGATAGTGCCTGTCGCGCGATGCCGACGGATCAGTGTTGGGAGTGAGAGGATGCGGCGGAACCGAGAACTTGGATGCGGCCCACATCTCGGTCTCTGCTGGGAATGCGAATCCCTCGGGCATGACTCCGACCACCGTGTAGGGTTCGCCATCGATATCTATGATCTTGCCGACAATCGTCGGATCGCCGCCGAAGCGTCTCTTCCAAACCGTGTTGCTAAGCACCGCCGTCAGCGCGGAACCTGCTTTGTCGAGGTCCGGGAGCAACGTGCGCCCCAACTTCGCGGGAACTCCCAAGACTCTGAAGAAATCGGCACTCACCACCGCTCCCTCTACTCGTTCTGGAAGGTCTTGGCCGGTCAACGTGAACGGGGACGACCGATAGGCTGCCAGTGACTCAAAAAGGTGCGGTTCGCTGGCGTAGGATGCCACGTCAGCCGCGGCCAGCACGTCGTTCTCGTGCCTCGCGTCCAACTCATACACCGTGACCAAGCGCTTCGCGTCGGGGTATGGGAGCGGCTTCAGGAGCACGGCGTCAATCACGCTGAAAATCGCCGTATTAGCTCCGATCCCCAAAGTAAGGGTCAGCACCGCGACCAAGGTGAAACCGGGATTCCGCCGTAATTGACGTAAGGCGAAGCGAAGGTCTTGCAGCAAGCTCTGCATAGTGGGATCCGATTGCACCTCAGCCTCCACGCGGATCTATTGCAACTTCATGAAAAGACTGTGGTAAGAATCCCCGAGGTGAGACGCTTTGTCCGAAAACCATGGATGCTTGTCCATACTCGGACAACCACTCCTTGTCAAATTGACCCGCACTCCCCCGCGTGAGATATTGTTGGGTTTTAACATGATTGCAATACTCAACCGTGCGCTCCGACTTTCGCCGCGGTCCAAGGAACACCTCTGATGGTCCGGCTCCTCCCGAAAGAAGCCAAGTTCTTCGAGCTCTTCGAGCAAACCTCCTCGAACCTCATCCTTGGCGCTACTGCCATTACCAACCTCTTACGTGAATTCAAAGATACTGCACAATACGTCCAGCAGATCAAGGACATCGAACATCGTGGCGACGAGCTGACGCATACGATCCTGATCAAGCTCAACTCCACTTTTATTACGCCCTTCGATCGAGAAGACATCCATACCTTGACGTCCTCACTCGACGACGTTCTCGATTTCATCAATGCCGCCGCGGACCGCATCATGCTCTACAAGATCACGGCGGCACCGCGGGCTGCGTATGAGTTGGCGGAGATTCTTGTGAAACAGAGCGAAGCGCTGGGCCGAGCGGTGCGCAATCTGGAGAAGCTAAAGGACGTGCTGCCGCACTGCGTGGAGGTGAACCGGCTCGAGAATGAAGCGGACCGCATCAGCCGAGAGGCCATAGGCAAGCTCTTCGATACCGAGAAGGATCCGATCGCGCTCATCAAAATCAAGGAACTGCTTGAAGTCCTGGAAACCGCCACGGATAAGGCCGAAGACGCGGCGAATGCCCTCGAAACCGTCGTTCTGAAGAGCGCTTAACCCGTGATCACGAAAGGACGGATCGCGTGAACTCGGGGATGGTACTGCTCGGCGTCACCATTCTGGTGGCGCTCGTATTCGACTTTCTTAACGGCTTTCATGACTCCGCAAATAGCATCGCGACGGTGGTCTCCACTCGTGTGCTTTCGCCGAAGCTCGCGGTCGTCTGGGCGGCGTTTTTTAACTTCGTCGCGGCTTTCGTGTTTGGGACCGCGGTCGCCAAAACCATTGGCCAGGGGCTGGTCCGCCTGGACATCATGACTCAGTATGTTGTAATGGCCGCCTTGCTCGGAGCCATCGTTTGGGACATATTGACCTGGTGGTGGGGTCTCCCTACGTCGTCATCGCACGCGCTAATGGGCGGACTCGCAGGAGCAGCCATCGCACGTTCCGCCCTGATTCATGGATGGCGCACGTGCTTCAGCGTCATCTTGCCGAACGGATGGACAAAGACCCTGATATTCATCGTCGTGGCGCCAATCATGGGGCTGGTGATCGGACTAGGGATGATGGTCGCCGTATCCTGGATCTTTCGTCGCAAAACGCCGACTAATGTGGATCGTCTGTTCCGCAAATTGCAATTATTATCGGCCGCCGCGTATAGCCTCGGGCACGGCGGGAACGACGCGCAGAAGACCATGGGGATCGTGGCCGGCGCGCTATACACCGCGGGTCTGATCAATGCCGACGACTTCCATCACTCGTGGGGCCACTATCACTGGCCGATTGTTCTGGCAGCCAACGCCGCCATCGCGCTCGGCACCTACTTCGGCGGGTGGCGCATCGTGCACACCATGGGTTCTAAGATCACTAAGCTGAAGCCGGTTGGCGGATTCTGTGCAGAAACAGCTGGGGCGATCACCCTTTGGGTCACCGCCCATGCTGGTATTCCAGTGAGCACCACTCACACCATCACGGGCGCCATCGTCGGCGTCGGAACTACGCAACGCTTGTCTGCGGTACGTTGGGGCGTCGCTGGCCGCATCGTCTGGGCGTGGATCCTTACCATCCCCGCCTCCGCCGGTGTCGCGATGGCGACCTTCTGGATCATCCGGCTCATTAACCCGAACGCATAGGTAGTCTCCGCCGCGCACGTTTCTCGATTCGACCTCACCTCTTCCTGTCCCGCCAGTCAAAACAATTTCAGAGTAGCTGCGTAACCTTTTCCACCGCCGCTCCGTTTAGGTCAGTGAAGCCGGAGAACGCGTTTGAGAGCTTTGGTTACCGAACCAGATGAGAGATTGTTGATCGAGGCGGCGCAGCGTGACTCGCGCCATTTCGCACAACTTTATGAGAACCACTTCGACCGCGTATATGCGTTCATCGCTTACCGCATTCGTGATCGGGCCACCGCCGAAGACTTGACCTCCGAGGTCTTTCACCAGGCGCTGGCAAAGATCGACCAGTTCGAGTGGCGAGGGCTGCCATTCAAAGCGTGGCTGCTGAGGATCGCATCCAATGCGGTTCACGATCATTGGCGTAGTCCGACGCATCGGCGAGAGGTCCCGGGTGACGATTTGCAAGAACCTAGGGCGGACGATGGCACCGAACAGCGCGCGGTGATCGTGCAACTGCTCGACCGCCTTCCGGCCGACCAACGGCTCGTTGTCATGCGCCGCCTCGTTGACGGCCGCACCGTCAGCGAGATCGCCCGCGAGTTACAACGAACCGAGGGAGCGATCAAGCAGTTGCAGTTTCGGGCATTGCAAACATTACGGTCTCACTTGAGGAGCTATCATGAATAGCGCACTTTATGAACAACTCGACGAAGTGGTAGACCAGATCCTCTCGGGTGAACTGGTTGACAGCGATGAATTCGATCCAATCGTTCAGGAGTTGTTGCCCTTCGCAAAGTCTCTTCGCATTTTGCCGCGACCGGAGTTTCGCTCCGCGCTGCTGGCTGATCTCGTGGAACCGAAGGTTGGAGAGGTCATCCCGATTCGCAGCAGCGTGCTTCCCTCGCTGTTCGTCGCCTCTGCGGAAACCTATCCAGTGCACCGCTCAAATTTCGCCGTGTCGGCGGCGCTTCACGCCGCCGCGCTGGTTCTAATTGCGACGTCGAGTCTTTGGCTGGCGAACCACCCCATAACGAGAAAAGTGACGCCAGCCGTGATCACAAATGTGAGTCCTTTCCTGCCGGAAGCGCCAACGCGAACCGGTGGTGGAGGGGGCGGCGGGGATCGCGATAAGATCGCGGCATCCAAGGGCGATGCCCCCCGTTTTGCCGCGCAGCAGATCACGCCTCCGGCAATTGTCGTACGCAATAACGATCCCAAACTCGCAGTGGATCCGACTGTAATTGGTCCTCCGAGTATCACCCTCTCGAAGCTTGGGAGTACTGGCGATCCCCTCGCCGGCATCCTCGGGCCCGCATCGAACGGCACCGGCATAGGGGGAGGAATTGGCAGCGGTGCGGGCGGAGGAGTGGGGAGTGGACGTGGGCCAGGGGTTGGACCCGGTTACGGTGGCGGAATTGGTGGGGGAATTTACGTTGTTGGCGGTGGGGTAAGGGCGCCTCGCGCTATCTACGATCCTGATCCGCAATACACCGACGAGGCCCGCAAGGCACATGTGCAGGGCGTAGTCCTCCTCTGGGTCGTAATTGGACCGGATGGTCGAACTCACGATGTCCGCGTTCAACGCTCGCTTGGCATGGGTCTGGACGAAAAAGCTATCGAAGCCGTTCGTAACTGGAAGTTCGAACCGGCGACAAAAGACGGACAGCCTGTTGCAGTGCAGGTAAATGTCGAGGTGAATTTCCGGCTTTACTGAAACTCAGAGCTCTGAAACACAGAATGGCACCCGGAACCGCTAGAATGTTCCTCATCTGAATGGACATTCTTGAAAAGCTCTTCAAACAGCACTTCGGCTCAGCCCCTACGCGCGTCGAGCCGGTGCAAGGGGAACTGGGCGGCTCCGGGCGCAGCATCATTCGTCTCGCCAACACCGACCATAGTGCCATTGGCATTCAAAACGATGTCGCCGAGGTCCTCTTCCAGATAGGCGCCGTTGGCGGTGTCGACGGAATAAATCTCCGGCACCGGCAGCCCATGCGATCGAAAGTGCCGGGTGAACTCCAGGAAGGCGGCATTCTCCTCGGCGACACCACGCTCTTTCACTTTCTTTCCGCAAATCGCCGCGGAGCGGACATTGCCCCCGAAGTGGCGAACGCGTATCGCAAAGTCGTCGAGACGCTGCCGCGTTTCCAGGTGGAAGCAGGACGCGACCTGAACTACGAAGTCTGTTATCCGCGGACGAGTTTCGACCGCCAGTCGATTGCGTGGGACCTCAATTATTTCAAGTATTACTTCCTCAAACTTTCGGGCGTGCCCTATCACGAGCAGGCGCTGGAAGAAGACTTTGAGCGCCTGACTGGGCTATTGCTCAGCGCTGACCGCGAGTACTTCCTCTATCGCGATTTTCAATCACGGAACATCATGCTTCGCGACGGTCAGCCGTATTTTCTCGACTACCAGGGCGGACGCCGCGGTGCGCTTCAATACGACATTGCATCCCTGCTGTTCGACGCGAAGGCCGAGCTGCCTCCTGAACTTCGGGCGCACCTGTTGGAGCACTACCTGCAGGCGCTGGCGCAGTACGTCGCGGTGGATCGCGACAAATTTCTCGAGACTTATTACGCGTACGTCTACGTCCGGATCGTGCAAGCGCTGGGGGCGTACGGGTTTCGGGGATTCTTCGAGCGGAAGGTGCATTTTTTGCAGAGTGTGCCGTATGCATTGCGCAATTTACGCTGGCTGCTGCATAACGTGACTCTTCCGATCGAGCTTCCAGCACTGTTGGGCGCCTTCGCTACGATGATTGGAACTGAGAAGCTGCAGAAGATCGCGATGCCAGAGGAAGAGCGCGATGGCCTCACCGTTGTCATAACCAGCTTCTCCTTCCATCGCGGCCCCGTGCAGGATGACAGCGGCAACGGCGGTGGCTATGTTTTCGACGCGCGAGGCCTCCCCAATCCTGGGCGCCAGGAGCAATTCAAGATGCTATCTGGACGCGATGCCGCCGTCATTGAGTATCTCGAGCAGCAGTCGACCGTCGGCGAGTATCTAGACGGAGCGATGCAGCTCGTTGATGCCAGCGTGAAAGAGTATCAACGACGGGGATTTCACCACCTGATGGTTTCCTTCGGATGCACAGGCGGGCAACATCGCTCGGTCTATCTCGCCGAACAGTCAGCCAATCGGCTTGCGGGTCGCGATGGCATTCGCGTGGTGCTGCGCCATCGCGAAGAAGAGACGTGGCCACGATGAAAGCCATGATCCTTGCCGCGGGACTGGGCACGCGCCTGCGACCGCTCACCGAACAACGTCCGAAAGCACTTGTTCAGCTAGAAGATCGCACCCTGCTGCAGATCACATTGGGGCGCCTGCGCAGCTTTGGGGTTAGCGAAGTGATTGTCAACGTGCACCATTTCGCCGACATGTTGGTTGACTACCTCCAGCAACATGCCAACTTCGGCATGCACATCGAGATCTCACGCGAAGAAGAATTGCTCGACACCGGCGGCGGGTTGAAAAAGGCCGCGCCATTCTTTCTCCGCGATGGCAGCGACGATCCGTTCATCGTTCACAACGTGGATGTGCTCAGTACGATCGATCTCGCGGAGATGGTTGGGCGTCATCGCGAGTTGGGCGCTCTGGCGACCCTAGCGATTCAACGCCGCGACAGTTCACGCCAGTTGCTCTTCGATCACGCCGGCCAACTTTGCGGACGACGTAACGGGCGCGATGTCCCGGTGGAGTGGGCAAGAAACGCTGCGCCGGTCGAAGAACTCGCCTTCTGCGGCGTGCACGTGCTTTCGCCGAAGATTCTTACCCAGATGGACGATGCCCCAGCTTTCTCCATTGTTCCCACCTACCTGCGCCTTGCGAGTGCAGGAGAAAAGATCATCGCCTATCGCATCGACGGAGCGTACTGGCGCGACCTTGGCACTCCAGCGAGCCTGCAACAGGCCAGCGACGATCTCAAGCGCGGCGTCGTTTCCTGACGGCTACTGCGCCCAAAAACCCGCATCCGGAAGGGCCTTCCGGCCATCGATATAGTGCTGTTTCGCCTGCTAAAATTAATCCGATGACTCCGCAATCGCCTTTTTGTGACGTTGAAACCGCCCTGACTGAGATACGCGCCGGGCGCATGATCGTGGTTGTCGATGACGAAGACCGCGAGAACGAAGGCGATCTGACCATGGCCGCCGAGTACATTACTCCGGAGGCGATCAACTTCATGGCGAAGTTTGGCCGCGGGCTCATCTGCCTCGCAATGACCGAAGAACGCCTTGACGCGCTCCGCCTCGGCCCGATGTCGATGGAAAACACCTCGAACTTTGGCACGGCGTTCACTGAAACGATTGATGCGCGGGATGGGGTTTCCACGGGCATATCTGCTTATGACCGCGCTCGCACGATCCAGGTTGCCATCGCTCCTGGCACGCGTCCCAACGACCTCGCTCGTCCGGGGCACACCTTCCCGCTCCGCGCCCGCAAGGGTGGGGTGCTGGTTCGTGCAGGGCAGACGGAAGCCTCGGTTGACCTCGCACGACTCGCCGGTCTGGTGCCTGCCGGTGTGATCTGCGAGATCATGAACGACGACGGCACCATGGCAAGGGTTCCCGAACTCACCGAATTCTGCCAACAGCACAACATGAAAATGCTTACCGTCGCCGAGCTCATTCGCTATCGCATGGCGCATGAGCGTTACATCAAGCGACTTGCGGAGGCGATGGTTCCAACTCGCTATGGCGACTTCAGAATGATCGCCTACGAGTCCGAGATTACTGGCGAGTCGCACGTCGCATTGGTGAAGGGCGATGTCGAGCATTCGCCGGAACCCGTGCTCGTCCGCATGCAAGCGCATTGCCTTGTGGGGGACGTCTTCGGGGCAACTCAGTGCGACTGTAATAAGACGATCGATTGTGCCCTTCAGATGATCGCCCGCGAAGGCCGAGGGGCGTTGATTTACCTGCACCAGACTTCCAAGGGCTACTCGGTGGAGAAGCTCGGAGATAAGCTCACGATCCAGTTCCATCACGACCTTCGACTACCTACCCTGCCCGAACATCAGCGCAAGACCCAACGTGAGGTTGGTATAGGGGCGCAGATTCTTTCGGACCTGGGACTCACCCAGATTCGCTTAATCACCAATCGCCCTCGGCGTGTCGCGGGTTTGGAAGGGTTCGGGATCCACATTGTGGAGCAGGTACCGACTTTCGAGCCTCGGCCAGCGGCGGCACAGAAGTAAGTTCCTATCTCATTACTTTAGTAAATCAATAACCCACGCAAGGTTGCCGATGCACGGAACATGACCGTGAATCGGAGCGAGTTGGGCGTCACATGGCGATGTGAGGGAGCGCACAGCGTTGCCGCTCGATGGCGCGCGACCATATTGAATATGAAATTCATATTCAATATGCTTTTGCTCCTGCTCTTGTCCTGCGCCGCGCTTCCCCAACCTGCCGACTCGGTCTTTCCCCGTCTCCATGATGAGCGCTTTTGGATCTCCGGCCAAGCCAACCTCGTCTTCCAGATGCAACCCGGTGTCGATGCTTCTTATGGTGGAGTGAACAGTCTCTCGTCGCATTACGAAAAAGCCACCTCGCGCGTCTTGACCCTGTACACCGGGATGCAATTCTCCCGTTCGTTGGAATTGATCGTCGATGTCGAACAAGCCGGAGGCAATGGACTAAGCGAAGGACTCGGACTGGCCGCGCCGCCGAATGCGGATTTCATTGGCGAAAATACTTTCGGAGTCCGTCCGTATGT
>Ga0206952_10092_pt1 | contig 28655 bp, 29 predicted proteins | sample Alteio_BWOrgHeat_39_FD_152966 | JGI IMG/M metagenome (GOLD analysis project Ga0206952, IMG submission 152966) | Enriched cells from forest soil in Barre Woods Harvard Forest LTER site, Petersham, Massachusetts, United States -... | ecosystem: Environmental > Terrestrial > Soil > Temperate forest >... | reverse complement strand
CTCTAGCTTCACTGTCGGGTTGGTAAGTAATCGATGAACGAGTCGAGCCATGCAACGGTTGCACCTTCGAGTTCGAGATGCATTTCCGAATCGGAGGCGAAGCAGTTCAGGAAATTGATTTACGAAACGATCGCTTGATGAGGTCGCGGATCTTCAATTGACTGATGCCCCGGCGCAGATCCGTCCGAGCACTTCGGGACCAATTGCAACATCTTAGGGAGCGCTCGCATCAGTCTGAGATTTCTCTCTTAATCGATGGAGGTCGATTTTTGAGGTATTTGTGAATCAGGCAGCAATGCCTCCCATTACTGCTCCTTCCTTTTCCTTATCAACGTCGAATCTCCGTGCCCTCACGTCCCACGCGAGACCTAACATCCGTAGTGCATTAATCGTGTACCAATTAAAATATTTAGAACAAATTCGTTGCGTTTCTCTTCCGGATACACACTATTGAGATGCTGAAAGTGGCGCTTCATTTTTCCGCACCGTGTCCAATCACACCTGAATTCGAGATCCATCCAACCGAAAGCCCTGATTCGTACTCAGACTAGACAGACTTGTAATGTAGTAGGCACGCCACACTAGAAATGGGCTATTCATGCATGAGGCGAGCCAGACGGATCTTAAACAGAGACTTCGGCAGGTGGAAGGGGCTCTCGAGCAGTGCCAGAGGATGGCTTTGGCGAGCCGCTTGGCTGGCGCGTTGATGCACGAGGTCAATAATCCGCTCGAAGCCATCACCAATCTCGTATATCTCACCAAAACCCGCAAGGACGATCCCGCCCTAGTCTCGGAAAACATGGGAATTATCGAGCAGCAGCTTGCCATCCTCAGCAAGGTGACAACTCAGGCTTTGACGTTTCATCGCACGCGGGCCGAGGCACAGGATTGGGATCTGGTGGCGATCGCAGAATCAGCCTTGAAACTGCACGCTGACAAAATTACGCGACACGGAGTAACCGTCGACTCCAGATTTCAACGGCCCGCCGTGACGCGAGCTTTTGGAACAGAGATTTTGCAGGTCGTCTCGAATCTTATTTTGAACGCATTGGATGCCATGCCGCGAGAAAACGGTAAACTCTCTTTCCGCGTGAGGATTCATGGAGAAGCGATTCATATAACACTCTCGGACAATGGAAGCGGCATGCCCGCCCATGTAACAAAGCGACTCTTCGAACCCTACATGACGACCAAAACTCAAGGAACTGGTCTCGGACTGTGGCTGTCGCAACGAATCATTGTCAAACACAGTGGCACGTTGCGTTTCCGGACTTCCGAGAAGCCAGGGCGACACGGGACAACATTCCGTATCACGCTTCCATTAACGTCAGTGAGCAGATCAGAACAGGCGAAGAGGACCGCTTGATTGAACTAGTGGATAAATAGAAAAGACCCGCGTGGGCGGGTCTTTCTATCGCGACAAGCATCAATTTGCGAATCACACTTCGACAGTTGCATGTTTTGCCGCGTCTTTCTCTTTCGCTTCGTGGAGTGCCTTTTGCTTCTTGCCAACCCCATTCGTCCACTCGCCCACTGGCGTTGAATCGACAGGAGAGGTTGTTTCAGTTCCCGGCTTCGGATTGTAGGGCGTGACATCCAGACCGTCACCATCCTTGATCTCGGATTGAACTGTATGCAGGCCATTGCCACTATTCCAAGGCCCTTTGAAATCCGTCTCTCCATACTGGCTTTCGCCGGTCGAACCATTGAAGAACTGATCTACCAGGCCTGGGGTCGGTTGGATAATACCGACCGAGAACTGCGGCTTCTCCATACTGTCCAACGCTGCACTGAAAGCCCGCATGTGTGTGATTTCGCGTGTCATCAGGAACTGCAGGGCCTGTTTGGAGCCCTGATCCTGCGTGAAGCTGATCAGCCTTTCATACACGATCTTGGCGCGGGCCTCGGCAGCGATATTACTGCGTAGGTCGACAGCCAAATCCCCTGTCACTTTTAGATAATCAGCGGTCCAGGCGTTGCCCATCGAATCGAAGAGAGCTACGCCACCGCCCCCTGCAATCGCGACTAAAGGATCGGCCTCGGCTGCTTCTCGCCCGTCCTTCATTGGTTTCAGGTGCATGCGAATCAGGGCTCCGACGACTTCCAGATGGCTCAATTCTTCGGTGCCGATATCCATGAGCAGATCTTTGCGGGCTGCATCTTCGCAGTTAAACCCTTGGATTGAGTACTGCATAGCCGCCGCCAGCTCTCCGTTCGCGCCTCCGAACTGCTCCAGCAGCATCTTCCCAAACTTTGGGTCGGGGTCACCAATGGTGACGGTGTACATAAGCTTTTTGACGTGGTGATACATAGAGAGCCTCCAAGACTCGGCAGATGCTGTGAAAGTCGAGGAGTTCTCTGCAAGGAACAGACCGACGCGATCGAATGACCACGATCTAAGAGGTTATGTGAATCAAATGACGAGAGTTGAAGCTATGCCTTAGCACGAACTCCAGCTACGACTAAACCGATTCCGGCGATCAATGATATGGTGCTCAGGATCGGCGAGATCGGAATAGTACTCGTTTGTTGGTGGGAAAGTTGAACTGGGCCCACGTCCACATCTTTCTTCTGATGCGTGAAACTGATTCCACCCAAAACAAAACCGACGACTGCCAGGACGACGAGGAGAATTCCGGCTATTGTAGTTGTTTTCATTGTGCTCTCAGTAGTGAGATGCAACATATTGCCGCTCTCGAACAAATCAGCAGAAGGATTCTGCGTATTCTAGTCAGCAACTCTACGAAGGCCGGTGATTTCGTTCACTCAGATATGGCGGGAATAGATGGAGGACCCTCTCGCAACCAGCGGAAAGCGATTCAACTGACGTGAACGACAGGACGGTGTTTGGGATCTGCGATGGCACGTCGCAAGACCTCATGTGTAAGCGGCGCGGTGTCTCCCTCGCCAAGGAAAATGAAACGCAATATGTTCGCGACGGGATTGCCTTCTTTCCACTTGAAGTATGCATGTGGTATGTGGCCGGTGTGTTTTTCGAGATGCATGAGCAAGGCTGCAACTGAATTGGCGACGACCGGACTCTTGGCATATAGCAGCCGATTCTTACCTAACGTGCATGCATCAATCCATAGGGTCTGATGGAAGTCGGAGGCATCAGTACGCTCCACTTCGAGAAAAAAGAGGCACTCGTCGGCCGGTAACCCGTATCGGTTGCGAACGAACGCACTGATTAAATCGAGTTCCTGAGTTTTCTGTTCCTGGGAATGGCGCTTGGGATTGTGCGCGATGAGCCGAATCAGTTGATCTTCGTCCTCGGCAAGTAGACGTATGGCTTCAGGAGAAAGCTCAACGTTCAGAATGCGTAGTTCGGTTGACCGTAGTGCTCGTGAAAGCAGCGAACTAAGGACAATGGCAAGAATGAACAACGAAGAGATTTTAAGTCCTTCCGGTCGCTCATAAATGTTGAGTGCAGTGGTGTAGCTGAAGATAGAGGTGATAAATACAAAAGCATAGCGTAATGCGCCCTTGTGCCAGACATGGAGGGTAACAGCAAATGCGGCAGAAGTGATGAGGACCAGTACCCCAGTCGCATAAGCACCTCCTTGAGCGTCCACGTCTGCATGAAAAAGCACGGTGACGAGAAAGGCGATCCCCATGAAGATGAGTACCAATGGACGCGAAGCCAAAGCCCACTCCGGTGCCATCCCTAGCCGAGGTAAGTATCGAGGGATTAAGTTCAGGAGACCCGCCATCGCGGATGCGCCTGCAAAGGCCAGAATAAGAATTGTTGAGGCGTCATAGAGAGAGCCAAATCCGTTGCCTAGATATCGATGAGCAAGAAATGCCATGGCACGGCCGTTCGCTTCCCCGCCTTCGGCGAATGCCTGCGCGGGGATCAGCAGAGAAGTGACCACACTTGTCGCCATCAAGAAAACGCTCATGATGATCGCGGCTGTCGAAAGCAGTTTGCGAGTATTGCGAATTCTGTCGTTCAACTGCTTGCCTTGGATGAGGGGCATGACTGCGACCCCGGTTTCGAAGCCTGAAAGGCCGAGAGCCAGTTTCGGAAAGAGGAGCAGCGATAATCCGATCATGCCGAGGACGCTCGGATGCTGGTGCCAAACGGCATGTCTCCAATTCAAGAAGGCTTCCGGGCGATGCGAGAGGGCAAAAATGGAGACGATGGTGACAATGGCATTCAAGAGCAGATAGACGGCGACCAGAATAACCGCAATGCCGATCGCCTCTTTGAATCCTTTAAGAAAGATACCTCCAAGTCCTGCAAGCAAAAGCAACGTAACGAGCATCTGGCTGGACAGCCAATGGGGAGCATACGGATTGTGCACGAAGTGCGCCGCCGCGTCGGCAGCAGACAGTGTCATGGTGATGATGAAGTCAGTCGTAGCAAATCCCAGGAGGATGAGAACAAACGCCTTACCGCCCCATTTTGGAAAGAGCTTTTCCAGCATCGAGATCGAGCCCTGGCCATTTGGGCTCACTCCGGCAACCCGACTATAGAGGGGAAGTGCGGCAAATAAGGTGACCAGAACGAGCACAAACGTTGCGATAGGAGAAAGCAATCCAGCGGCTAGAAAGGCGATACCAGGCTGATAGCCTAGCGTTGAAAAGTAGTCCACACCTGTAAGGCACATCACGCGCCACCATGCGTGTTCTGGCTGGGGGTGACCTTGAACACCCTTCGGCAGCCGGATGTCAGAAAGCAACCAGTCGCCGCACACGCCCTTGATCTCCGCTACATTCTCAACCAGCATCGCTGAGTAGGATGCGATCCTTATCAGAGATACTTACTAAATAAATTGATCGAGTAAGTTTCTGCAGGCACGCCGCCTTCAAGGCTTTAATAGAGCCGCCGCGCACTCCTGTACGTGTTCAGAGGAGATTTATTCGACAGGACAACTCCATCGCCTAGTTAGTCCATCTGAGTTAATAACTACGTTTACCAAGAGGGCCGTCTACATACATACAGCCAGCCTACGGAGCCTCTGTTCAGCAATCAGCATTGGAAAGGTTCCAAATAATATGAACTTACTGCGTTTTGGTGTCGTGGCTTTAGCCGCGATCGCCGTCTCATGTTCAACCAGTACTCCTTTCGTGTCACAGGCATCTGCGCAAACTGATAGCGCACAAACAGCACCCGACAATACGAAGAACAACAAAGATCACGCACAAACGGCAGATAGCCAGTCGAACGCTAAAGCCGACCGCCAAATCACGGCAAATGTACGTAAGGCGATTTTGGCGGACAAAGATCTCTCGACGTACGCCCACAACATCAAGATCATCACGGTGAATGGCGCGGTAACGCTCAAAGGCCCCGTCAAATCAGAAGACGAAAAGCAAAAGATCGCCTCCGATACCGCGAGTATTGTGTCTGCTGATCAAATCAGCAATGAACTCACCGTCAAATAGCACTAGAACGATTCAATTTAGTTCAGAGTTACGCTGCAGTTAGCAGCAGAGGAGCATTATCATGTCCAGCAAAAATACAGCCGTCTTCGGCATCTATGCAACGGTAGCTACGGCAGAAGCCGCTGTCGATCACCTGATTGCCAGAGGCTTCACCAACTCTGCCATCTCCGTCCTGCTCCCTGACGACGAGAGCACTCGTGCATTTGCCCACGAAAAGAGCACCAAAGCTCCTGAGGGAGCAGCGACGGGCGTAACAACTGGCGGCGTCGTCGGAGGAACTCTTGGGCTATTAGCGGGAATTGGAGCTCTCGCCATCCCCGGTGTTGGCCCGCTCATCGCAGCAGGCCCAATCATGGCAGCCCTTGCAGGCTTGGGCGTCGGCGGGGCGGTAGGTGGCATCGTCGGAGCGCTCGTAGGTATGGGCATTCCTGAGTACGAAGCGAAACGATACGAAGGTGCAGTGAAGGGTGGAGGCACATTACTTTCAGTGCATTGTGACACCTCTGAGCAGGTTGACGTCGCCAAGACTTCCCTCAAGGAAACAGGCGCAAAAGATATCTCGTCGACTGGTGAAGCGGCGTCAAAGGACACAGCTGGTGGCCGGGAAACGTTTGGAAATATCTCTGAACCCTCAGCAGTCTCGGCCCGTACGCGGGAAGGGGAGATAGTTGACATAGATCACGGCGAGATTCTGGAACCAGCCACTACAAGAAAACTCTGAGTTTGATGATCAGTACCAAAAACGGGGTCGCGCCTTAGCGACCCCGTTTCTTCTATCCCATCTCATCTATCCTCTTGGAAAATCGCCCTAAATGGGGTCAGGATTTGGACGGTCCTTCAGCCTAGTATCGCGGAATTATCCGAAAATGGGCTAGTCAGCGATTCCAGGATTAGGTGGGTCGATTCCGAGGGCGGTGGCCAGCGCGATCAGATGATCCTGTTCCTGCACCAGGATGTTGCGAAGGCTCTCAGTGATGGCAAACTCATTGAGCTCGTCCGACTGTTTTATACGGCGACGGTATTGCCGGATCGTTTCTTTCTCATTCTCCAGATCGAATCGAAGCATGTCTTCCGCCTTCTCCGACGTCTTGACGGGCTTCGGAGTGACGGAAGGCATGCCACCCAAGTAGTCGATGTGATTTGCCACTTGTAACGCGTGGGAAAGCTCTTCGGTGGCATGAACCGCCAGCTCATCGGCGATATTCATGTACGCAGCTCCTTTGAGCACCTGGGAATAATTCACGTACGAGATGATTGCCTGATATTCACGGGAAAGATCTTCATTGAGTGCGTCGATTAGCTTCTCACGGTTCATCTTGCCATTTTTAGTCGTCACTTTTTTGTTTTCCTTTCAGTTAGTCGAGGTCGTCATCTCGCACCGTGGCAGTAGAAACTGAAGCCTTTTTAGTTCGACCGGATGTACGGGTCGTGCTCCGCGTCACGGGCTGCTCTTTTGCAACTGCTCTTTCCATCGCACTATTGACAGTCTGCTCAAGCTCGTCTTCGGGAACGCCCTTCTTCACCGCCTTTTTGACAGCCTTGTCGAGCTTTTTCACTGCCTTTTTTCGGGCTTTGGCTGAGCTCTTTTTTTCCATATCGGAAAGATCCTCGGTTTGTATGATGCCCACGTTTGTGGTTTCGGCTGGTGATTTATCTACTGAAATGTCCGAAATCAACGGTATGAATCATTTCCGCATCTGACGCTTCAGGGCCGCGATGATCACTCCTGTCGTTCAAGAAGCCGAATGGATATCACTTTTGTCGGACTTGCCATGCTGGCAGCCACCAGATAAACCGACGGTCGTTATCTCTCCTCATCCTGACGATGAGACGTTAGGTAGCGGCGGATTGATTGCGCGTCTTCGTTCAAAGGGAATCGATGTGACGGTGATCGCGGTAACCGACGGCGAAAATGCATATGAAGACGGCTCTGGGCTTGGCGAAATCCGCGAGAAAGAACAAATGAATGCTCTTGCAAAGTTGGGGGTGGATGCCCAACGTGTCATCCGTTTTCGATTCCCAGACAGCGGCTTGAAGGATTGTGAAATAAGACTCGCTGAGGTTCTGGAGCCTGTTATTCCTGCGAGCGCGCACGTAATCGCGCCGTGGAGGTTCGACTTTCATCCGGACCATGAGGTTTGTGGACGAGCGGCAGAAGCAATTGCGACAGACAAGAAGGTTCAGATCACATCTTATTTCTTTTGGACATGGCATAGGGGCGATAGGAGAACTCTAGACAGTCTGCAACTCGTATCGCTTCCGTTAACTCCGGGAGAGATCCGCGCCAAACAGGAGGCGCTTCGCTGTCATCAATCGCAATTGCAGCGTACCGGCGGATTGCCAATTCTTCCAGATTATCTATTGGGACCTGCTCAGCGCTCTTTCGAGGTCTTTTTACCTGCATGACGATTCCCGATACATCTAGCGCTGCTTTTTTTGAGGCTAAATACCGAAGCGAATCGGATCCTTGGAATTTCCTTCGGTCTCCTTACGAATGCGCCCGATACGATGCGATTCTCAACGCGCTTCGGGGTCGGCACTTTCACCGTATCTTTGAACCCGGGTGTTCTATAGGAGTACTCACAGCTCGCTTGGCAAACGTCTGCGATGAAATTGAAGCTTCAGATTTTTCTCCCTCAGCGGTAAAGGAGGCCTGCAACCGTTGTGAAAACCTCTCGAATGCTCATATACGATGCTGTTCTTTTTCTGGACAAGAGGATTTCGGCCGGTTCGACTTGGTAGTCCTGAGTGAGATTGGTTACTACTTTTGCGCGCCGGAATGGCGCAAGATTTCTGAGCGTTGCGTCGCCACGATGAACAGTGGCTCGACATTGCTCGCTGCACATTGGCTCGGGAACTCGCCAGACCATCAAATGTCCGGAGATGAGGTGCATAGCATCTTGGCGGCGAATGCAGCTTTGCGCTTAGAGTACTCGGAACGGTACGAGCTTTTCAGGATTGATCGGTGGATGCGAGTATGAGACGCCGTGGCTGGCACATCTCAGTCCTCATTCCTGCACGAAACGAGGAGGACCTTCTTCCCCGTTGCTTGTTCTCTATTCAGGAGGCCCGCCAGAGACTGCCCTCCACTGTTACGAGCGACGTAGTCGTAGTATCTGACTGCTCTCAAGATCAAACGCGTGCAGTCGCAGAAATGATCCTGAAAGACTCTGGGCTTGTGCTTGAGACAACTTCCGGAAGTGTGGGTTCGGCTCGATCTATGGCTGCGACTGCGGCCATTGAACGCTGTACTAAACCGCTCAACTGTTGTTGGCTCGCGAACACAGATGCTGATTGCGATGTTCCATCAGATTGGCTCGTGAGTCACCTGAACTTCGCCCAACAAGGTTTTACAGCCGTCGCCGGAATAATCGATATTGATTCATTTGTTGAACATCAGCAGTGGGTGGAAGAGCGCTTCCGTCTCACCTATCTCATTCGAGCTGATGGAAGTCACCCGCATGTCCACGGTGCAAACCTGGGTGTTCGGGCGGACGCATATTTAGCCGCAGGTGGCTGGTCGCAAATGGCGTCTGCCGAAGACCATGATCTATGGAATCGTCTCCACCGTCAGGGGCATATTGGAGTATCTGACGCCGCGCTCAAAGTAATCACAAGTGGCAGACGCATAGGAAGGGCGCCTAGCGGCTTTGCTGATGCATTAGCCGCGCACAACGAAATTGCTGCATGAACATTGATGAACTCAGTCATCGATTAAAGGAGATTGTGAAGGAAACTCTTCCTTTACCTGGAAAAGGTGATACGGCAGGACGCCATCGTCGTTTGTTTGAGATAGGCCGCGAAGACTTAAGCCTCGCAAAACTGGCGGAAGCGCACTGGGATGCAGTTGCAATTCTCGCGGAAAACGGTCGGGAGCCCGTGCCTAACGCCGTTTACGCAGTTTGGGCCTCGGAAATTCCTGGTCAGCCCCTTCAACTGACTAGAGAGGCTAGAATCCTTCGCGTCGTGGGCAGGAAAATGTTTTGTAGCGGCCTTGGTATCGTCGACCGCGCTCTGGTGACAGTGGGCAGTCCGGATCAGTGCCTTGTTGAAATTGATCTAAAGAACAACGCGAACGCGATAGAAATGGATACCTCGGATTGGAAAACTGAGGCCTTTCGCTCGACAAATACCGGGACCATCACCTTTCACGGCGCCATGATATTCGGCGCTATCATTGGTGGGCCTTCTTGGTACTTGGAGAGAACCGGCTTCTGGCACGGCGCAATCGGTCCTGCGGCTTGCTGGGCTGGTGGCGGAGCCGGCCTCCTTGTCGCTGCGTTTGAGAGCAAGAGAGACGACGTTCATACTATGGCTCATCTCGCCGCAATACACGCTAACGTATGGGCCACAGAAACGCATCTTACCGCGGCAGGGCAAGAAATTGATGAATCATACTCGGACTGTAAGGCCGCGATGGTGCGTGCCCTACGAATTCGTCATTTGATCGAACAGGCGTGCACAGATACCTTGCGTCGTTTTGCCAGGGCTTATGGTCCCCATCCACTAACAATGGTCGGCGAGACCTCCCGTCGCTATCACGAACTGGATCTGTATCTACGTCAATCCCACGCGGAACGGGATTTGGAGTCATTAGGCCATGCGTTATTAGCAGGTAGACATTCAGGTTGAATAAGCGGTCGTATCTATACGTATTTCACCATCACATATAGCAGCAAGTAGGTACGTAAGGCGCCAGAGAGGTATGACAAATGAAGTCTTTGACAGATCCAACAAAGTTGAAACCGCTTAACAAGAAAGATGACCTTCTTCAGGTAATTATCGAAACTCCAGCTGGCAGCCGGAACAAATTCGCATATGATCCGGACCAGGGTATTTTCGCCCTCAAGAAAGTTCTCCCGGCGGGCATGGTTTTTCCCTATGATTTTGGTTTTGTGCCTCAAACCATCGCCCCAGACGGTGATCCGCTGGATGTGCTTCTGCTGATGGACGAGCCTGCTTTCCCCGGATGCGCCGTTCGCGCTCGACTCATTGGAGTCATCGAGGGCGAACAGCTCGATGGCAAAAAGAAAATTCGAAATGATCGTCTTGTTGCAGTCGCTGAGGCCAATCACATGTACGCTAACGTGCGAAAGTTGAAGGACCTTCCTGCTAAATGGATAAAGGAACTCCAGGATTTCTTCGTGAACTATCACAACCTCGAAGGCAAGAAATATCGATTGCTTGGGTGCAAAGGTGAAGATACGGCATTCGGCTTGATAAAGGAGGCAAAAGGAGCGACCTAAAAAACACTGAGGAATAGAGCCGATTGATCGAATCTCAGATCGCACTCTCACGCCCTCACGAAGTTCGGCATCCTATTTAAAGAGACTTTTGTCGTGATGAACAGATTGCAAATCGAAGCGAGCGTCTCTAGAGAAACGGAAGCCATCCTGGCCCTACAGGCACATCTGAAATCCGGTAGATTGTCGAAACTGCGGAGAGATCAACTCGAGGGCGATCTCTACAATCGGATACACAAGAGATACGTTGCGGTCCAGGCTCTAAAGCATCTCCTCAGTCGTTGACATCTGCCATCTTGCCGGAACGAGCCCGACTTTGTCGCTGATTGCATTCCCCCTTGATCTTTTCGTATTTCGCGTGAAGTTCATCGAGCAGTTATGATGCAGGCGGCTTACTGAGATTGCAGAATTTCCTGTACCACCACCGAGTTATTGCATGTACGCTCTGGCTACGAATGAGGACGTTATTCGCCAGATAAGTTTTCGTGGATAGTCGCTGCCACAGCGTCTACCGAAGTCGGGCGCCCCAGTTCTCTAATTTCCTCATCCTTCGAAATGGTCAGCAGGCCCAGATGTTCCGCAATCTGCTGATTCATGCGGACCACAGCCGACACCTCTTTCTCTGTAAGAAGAAGGATTTGCAGCATGAGATGTTCCCGTTCGTCTGCTCGCTTTGCCAGTCCCGATTGGCGCATGAGAATGAAACTTGCCAGAAGGATGGCTTCAAGGGCGACGCCCGTATCCAAAAGAGGAAAAGGATTGGGATCGAAGTGAGGTATACCACTCAAGGAAAACGAGTTGATCGCTATCCATCCAAGAAAGAAAGTGATGTGGATAGCGACGAACGGGAAGCTGCCGGCAAAGCCAGCGATGCGATCACCGATCAACTCTCCCCTTGATCGCTTGGCCTGAAACTCCTGCTCATGTTTCGCGATCGTTTCAACGTGATCTTGAAGATGATTTGGAGTATGCATAGTCTCTCTCCGTACTCGTCGAATCATTCGACTGTTCATGAGATGCGGTATATACGGAGATTCTTGGAGTACAGGTCGATCTCTAGGTCAATGAGCGACCTAGCGCGTGGCCTTCACTAACTTCGAGGGTTTGCCTCCAAGTTTCGAGCATATTATGGGAGCTAACAATCTCCCGCCTGAATTGTTCGCCTGAATGCATCTAATCTAGCCGAGGTGTGAGAGCGAGATGCGTGAGGGGGGTGATGGGCATCTTTGTTCAATAGGCGCCATCCCGTGCGCTGAAGGCATATATTTTCGCATTTGGGCGCCGATTGCCCGCAAAGTTGAGGTTGTAGTCGAAGACAAAGGTTGCCGGTATCCACTTAGAGCAGAAGAAGACGGTTACTTCTCCGGTCTTCTGCAAGAAGTTCGCGTCGGCAGTCTTTATAGATTTAGCCTGGATGGCGGTGAAGCATTCCCCGATCCTGCATCACGTTACCAGCCCGAAGGGCCCCATGGACCGTCGCAGATCATCGATCCAGGCTCATATGTTTGGAGCGAAGCCGAAACGCACTGGCCTGGAGTCTCTATCGAAGGACAGGTGCTTTACGAGCTGCATATTGGCACCTTTACTCCCCAAGGCACTTTTCTTTCAGCGCTTCATGAGTTTTCACGCCTGCGGGACCTCGGGATCACACTTTTGGAATGTATGCCGCTGGCTGAGTTTCCCGGCAATGTGGGCTGGGGCTACGATGGCGTGGATTTGTTCGCTCCCTTTCACCGTTACGGCCAGCCCGACGACCTCCGCCGAATGATAGACGGCGCTCATCAGCTTGGACTCGGCGTCATCCTCGACGTGGTCTATAACCACTTGGGACCTGACGGCAACTACCTCGGCAAGTATTCCAATGATTACTTCTCTGACAAGAACACTGACTGGGGAAACGCGATCAACTTTGATGGAGAAAACAGCAAGCCGGTACGCGACTTCTTCTTGGCCAATGTCACTCATTGGATCGATGAATACCATTTTGATGGCCTCCGTTTGGACGCGACACAATCGATTTATGACACGGGATCGCACGGGATTCACATTATTGCTGAGATTGGCAACCGCGTCCGTGCATCGGCAAACGGGCGCAAGACCATTGTCCTTGCAGAAAACGAGCCACAAGATGCGTGCCTCATCCGCAGCGTCGAGCAGAACGGCTATGGTCTTGATGCCGTGTGGAACGACGACTTCCATCACAGCGCTGTCGTTGCGGTCACTGGTCGTCGAGAGGCTTATTTCAGCGACCACCTCGGCCAGCCTCAGGAGTTTGTCTCCGCTGCGAAATACGGCTATCTATATCAGGGCCAATATTATTCCTGGCAACAGCACCTACGCGGCACATCGAGTCTCGATATCGGTGCCAAAGGTTTCATCACCTTCCTGGAAAACCATGATCAGATAGCCAACTTCGGAAGGTCACAACGCCTTCGGCTTCTTTCCAGTCCGTCGCGCTATCGAACTATGACGGCACTCTGGTTGCTCAGTCCAGGTACGCCAATGTTTTTTCAGGGGCAGGAGTATGGTGCGCAGACACCCTTTCATTACTTTGCCGGCCATACTGGCGAACTTGCAGCCGCGGTCACTCGAGGACGTGGGAGTTTCATGCTCCAGTTTGCAACTCAGGACACACCTGAAATGAAGATGTGCGTTGCGAATCCTGAAGATCATGAAACATTCCGACAATCACAGCTTGATCCGTCCGAGCAGGAACGGCATCCCGAGATTGTGCGGCTTCACACAGATCTGCTTGCTTTACGCCGTACTGATCCCATACTTAGCTGCAGAGATTGCCGTGTCGATGGGGCCGTGCTTGCGCAAAGCTGTTTCGTGCTTCGCTATCTCACTACCAGTCGCGAAGATCGCCTCTTACTCGTCAATTTCGGCGTCGGCCTCGACTTGCCACACCTTCCAGAACCTTTGCTTGCGCCGCCCGCAGGCTGTGAATGGCGAGTTCGATGGTCCAGCGAGTGGCCACTATACGGGGGTTGTGGATCGTATGTTCCGGATCGTTTTGGACCATGGCACGTTACCGGCGAAAGCACCCAACTCCTCGTGCCTGTGAAAACCAGCGCCCCATTTAGTCCCGAATCTCCGAAGTCCGGCTTTACCGGTTCAGATTCCAACTAAAAAATTGCGCACGCGGCAGTATGTGCCCAGTAATGATCAGAGGAGAAAAATGGATATCTTTCGCACGCCACAACTTGTCCGACATATCGAAGTCGATCAAACTTCCGCCGAACTCGATCGGGAATGGATTGTGACAAATGGCCTGGGGGGTTACGCGTCTGGAACGATTGCAGGTCTGAATACACGGCGCTTCCACGGTTGGCTGATTGCCGCGTTGCCAGCACCCCATGGGCGCATGATGATGATGAATCAGATTGCCGAGACACTTCGCATCGACGATCGCACTTACCAACTGACCGCCGACAATCTTAGCCTCGCAACGCAGACGGATACCGTCAGTCCGTTTTTGAAGAGTTTCCGCCTGGAACTTGGCTTGCCAGTGTTTACCTACGCTTCGGACGAGTTCACTCTCGAAAAGCGTCTTTGCATGGTACACGCGCAGAACACAACATACATCACCTATCACTTATTGAAAGGCAAAGCAGCGCAGTTGAAATTGTGTCCAGCCATTGATATCCGCCCTCATGAAGGATCACTCGCCGGTCCAAGGCATGAGGACTACCGTTTCAGCGCTGTCTCGGGAGGTTACGAGCTCTCGGTAGCCAGTGATCTGCCACCGCTCTGTCTCGCATGGCGGGGTGAAGGTACCTCGTTTCGTCTCATGCTCGAACAGGTTACTGAACTCCGCTATCGCATAGAGCAAAGCCGCGGCTATGACTGGAAGGGAAATCTATGGAGCCCGGGTTGTTTTTTTGTCGACCTTACGGGGAGTTCCAGCGCTTCGTTGGTGATTTCCACAGAAAAATGGGACCATGTCAACGCTCTCAGTCCAGAGAATGCTTTGGCTGCAGAAACCGAACGGCGGCGGCGCTTGCTTCGTACTGCGCCGAAGGAAGCGCGCTCTGGCCTGGCAGCGGAACTTGTGCTCGCAGCGGATCAGTTCCTGATCAGTCCCGTCGGACGCACAGCGGAGACGGTCCAGGCCCACAGCATCGGCGATGAAGTGCGCACCGTCATAGCTGGATACCATTGGTTCACCGACTGGGGTCGTGACACAATGATCTCGCTCGAAGGCCTCACCATCGCCACGGGACGCACCCATGAAGGCGAATACATTCTCCGTAGTTTTGCCAAGTACATACGCGATGGCCTGATTCCCAATATGTTTCCGGAAGGAAAGATTTCCGGCCTTTACAACACCGCTGATGCGAGCCTTTGGTTCTTCCATGCCGCCGACCGGTATATTCGCGCAACCGATGACAGTGAGACTCTCGAGGTCCTTCTGCCCAGGTTGCTCGACATCATCGAGTGGCACCAGAAAGGAACATCCTTCGGCATCGGTGTAGGTCCAGCTGATGGCCTGCTTCACCAGGGCGCACCTGGCCTTCAGCTCACATGGATGGATGCGAAGGTCGACGACTGGGTCGTGACTCCTCGCCGCGGCAAGGCGGTCGAGATCAATGCCCTCTGGTATAACGCTCTTTGCGTCACAGCACACTGGCTTGAGATGGTAGGCGATGCAGGCCGCGCCCAACAGCTCTCGACCGCTGCTGCCAAAGTCCATGAAAGCTTCAACACCCGTTTCTGGTCATCTCAGCTTGGCTATTGTTATGACGTTGTGGATCAGGAGGACGGCGGGAATGACTCTTCTCTTCGTCCCAATCAGGTGCTCAGCATCTCGCTTTCCCATGCGGTGCTCGCAGAGGACAAATGGAAGCCCGTCCTGAGTGTCGTTCGAGAGCGGCTGCTCACTCCATTTGGACTCCGTACGCTTGCGCCGAACGACCCCAATTTCAAATCTCGCTATGACGGGGATCTTCGCGCACGGGATGCCGCCTATCACCAGGGAACGGTATGGGCCTGGCTGATCGGCCCTTTCTTCGATGCGTGGCTCCGCGCCAACCCCGACGATTGGGAGACTGCTGGGGAACTACTCGCAGGCTTTGATACGGAGATGAGTGAAGCCGGGATCGGTACCATCAGCGAGATCTTCGACGCCGAATCTCCGTTCACTGCTCGCGGCTGTATTGCTCAGGCCTGGAGCGTCGCGGAAGTTCTGCGTTGTGAACTGAAGCTTCGTGCCGGTCGGCAAAGCTCGTCCATCCCCAAGCAGAACTAAGTTCTCGTCTCTTTATTTCTCATACCCGGAGGCTCTGAAGGGGGCGACAGCCGGAACCGACTCATGGCAAGTCTTAATTGAGGCAGATTAGATAACCACATCTCGACTGTGGCAATCCAACTTGCAACAACGAACTTCGATGTGGAGGGTCCCCATGGAAAGGCCGAACGAATACAAGATAGAGTATGTAGCGGTCCAGGATGTCCCATATCAATCTCCCGACCCCTCCGCAAAAGGCACTCATGCAGGTCAGGGCGTTTGCCATGAAGGCAGAGTAGTATGGCTTGCAAAGGAGATCCCTGCCAGTACTTCCGAATCTGAGGTGACCGCGTGGGTGGAAGGTGCGGGCATCGTTACCCTCAAGCCGCGATTTTTGAGGCCCTGTTGACGAAGATTCTAAGTATTATGATCGGCCCGTCAAAGGACGAACCTGGCAGGTTCGCCAGTGTTGAACTGACAAATATGCATCCGAAAGGCATGAAAGCCGGCCAGGCTCTACTAGTGTGTGCCCTCTTGCTCTCTGGGTGCTTTGATTCGAACAATACCCGTTCCCTTCAGCAGCACACTGCTGACGCGACTGCTGCGGCTAAACGCGACGGAGCGGCGATTGCGAGAGGCGTAGTTGAAGGACTAACCCGAAAGGGGCCGACAGATATCAACACTGCTTCCGCTCAGGATCTGGAAAAGCTGCCAGATGTGACTGCGGCAGACGCGCAGGCTATCATTGCTGGAAGACCGTATGAGAACACTTCTCAATTGGTTAAGAGGCATATCCTTTCGAAAGCTCACTACAACAAGATTCGAGCGCAGATTGGCGTGAAATAACAATTACGCATATAGGACGTAGTCGCTCTTTACCTTCGATTTGCCGTTTATGAACCTCCATCGTTGTTCCGGCGAAGTGATAATCCTGAGGGGTTCACGACTGATATCTCCCTACTGTTCCTTCAGGTGTCGCTGCGTTTTAGTAGATAATCCAAGCCGCAGACGCGGTACCACCGATAGCCATACGGCTCGACCAGGATGTGATGGGTGCCGCCCTTCTCAGAGCGGCTGTGATCATCGGACAGAAGATTAGACAATATGCAGTCTGCTTCGCCCTCTCTCTTCAACGCGAGGCGCACCTCTCGCGGCTCAGAACTGAGATTGTGCACGAACAATACCGAATTGTTCCGCCAGTCATACCGCATAGCCAAAACTTGTGGTGTTCCGGTGGATATAAATGAAAAGTCACCCCACCCGATCTCGGGGACCTCTTTGCGCATGCGAATGGTGCGTTCCATCCAGTTAAGCAGCGAATTGGGATCGCGGCGTTGTGCAGCCACGTTGATATGCTGGAATCCATACGGGCCTACACTGATTGTTGGCAGAATCGGCTTGTCGTTCTTAGTAAATCCGGCATGAGGCTCCGTTGACCATTGCATCGGTGTCCGAGCGCAGTTTCGTTCGGGAAGATGAAGGTCATCGCCCATCCCGATTTCGTCGCCATAACGGATTACTGGCGTGCCGGGCAGCGTCATCATGAGGCTATATGCCAGTTCGAGTCTCCTCCGATCGCCCTGCAACATCGGTGCCAAACGCCGGCGAATCCCTCTCCCATACAACTGCATATCTGGTTCGGGGCCGAAGGCAGCGAAGACTGCTTCACGCTCTGACTCTTTGAGACGTCCGAGATCCAGTTCATCGTGATTGCGGAGAAATTGTCCCCATTGAGCGGTCGCAGGGCGGCTCTTTGTGGCACGCATAGCTTTTACCAGTGGCCGAGAATCGCTAGTTGCCAGTGCGAGAAAAAGATTTTGATTGACTTCAAAATTGAACATCATCTGTAGCCGTTCACCGGCGGAACCGAAGTAATCCATGTCGGTATCGGGTAGGACATTTGCCTCGCCCAGGATGATCGCCTCGCCCTCTCGCCAGTTAAGGAATTGAGCAAAACCCCGAAGCATTTCATATTGCTCTTTAGGCTTCGAAACCCCAGGTCCCTTTTCTGCGATGACAAACGGCACGGCATCCATGCGGAAGCCCGAGACGCCCAACTGCAGCCAGAAACCCATGATCTTGAGAATCTCCGCCTGAACTTCTGGGTTCGCAGTGTTCAGATCAGGCTGAAAGTCATAGAACCTATGGAAGTAATACGCCTTAGCAGTTTGATCATAGGTCCATGTGGATTTCTGCACGCCGGGAAAGACTATTCCGGAGGCAGCATTCCTGGGTTTCTTTTTCGACCAGACGTACCATTCACGATATTTCGACTTCGGATCACGCCGTGCCTCTTTGAACCATGGATGTTCGTTCGATGTGTGGTTTACAACCAGATCAATGAGCAGGCGCATGCCTCGCTGCCGGCATCCGTGTGCAAACTCTACGAAGTCTCCGAGAGTGCCATATCTTGGATCCACGCCGTAATAATCGGCAACATCGTATCCGTCATCTTTAAAGGGCGATGGCTGAAATGGCATCAGCCATAGAGCGGTCACTCCTATGCCCTGCAGATAATCGAGGCGGCGCGTCAGGCCTTGAAAATCACCAATACCATCTCCATTTGCATCCATATAGGTTGCGACAGAGAGGCAGTATATAACCGCGTTTTTATACCAAAGATCGTTAATCATGCGACCACAGCGCCAGAGACAAACAACAGGAGGCACTATTGGGATGCATGGATCTCAGTTCATGGATGAGCGACAGGAGTTATGATTTGGCGGGTCCAGCCGTATGAGAGCATGCAACCGTTCGCTGCGTCATGGGGAGTGACGTCGCCAACATACATGGACGCCGATCATCGGAGAGAATACGACAAGCTAAGGGGACTGATTCAACAAGGAGTAAATCACGATCATGCCAAAGCTTGATGCCTTCACAATCGAAGCGAAGGATACCAATGATGCAAAGGTTTCGCGCCGTAGTGTGCTCAAGGGAAAAGACGATGGTGGCTGCCCATAAGAACATGGCAACGATCTGAAGAAAAAGCTGTAGTGCATGGGCCTCTCCCGCTTAAGAAGAGAGCCCATGCGAGTGCAACTCGTTCGGCGCGGGCTCACTTATGACTATCTCGCGCCGCCTTCACGTAATCATGTGACTCCTGAATGTGCGCATACTGTCTAGACAAAAGCTGATGCACGGGGAGTGGGAGTTCTTTATCCAGGGCATCCTTATAAGCCTTCTTGGCGGCATCCTCAGCTGCCTCCGCCGTCTCAAGCAGCGTATGGTCTCCTCCACCGAGATGAGCCTTGAGATCTCCCCATGTTCGCCGCAAGGTGCCGCTCACACTACCGCTCTGTTTGGGGTCGTGATCACCTTCGGTGTGGAGCATCGTTTCCAACTCTCCACGGAACGAAGCTCGTTTGAGGGACTCAGCCGCGAAATAGCGTCTAAGAGTTTCATCTTTCAGATGCTCCCCAATTTTTTGAAAGCCTTCCTGTCCATCGATGAGACTTTCGATAACAGAATGCAACGTGCTTTTAACGTCTTTGTTGGTTGCTTGATGTTTTGTTTCCGATTGTGTTGACATGAATTCCTTCCTTGGATTGGAACAATTAGCGAACTTTTGAGACGGGATAGGCTGGCTCTCACCAGTCTGCCATCGTAATTTTCCTCTTCCTATTGCCTCGAATTCTTAGATGCATTGTGAGCCGCATGCACCCGCAAAGACTTCAGTGGCAAGCGCATCTGGAGTGGAGACCTGATTGCACCACCGCGTCCGACACTTCGTTGACGTCGCCCTTGGCACCAAAACACGCCGCTAGATCTATTTGTGATGATCTCAAAGTGAGCGGACGACTGCTTCACCCATCGTCGCCGCTTCAATAACGGCATTTGCAGATGGTTGCGCGGCCGGCGTAGGCCATAACTCCCGCAGAAATCGCGGTGCCTGTACACCAGGAACAAAGCTTTCCAAAGCCGAACACCTGCCGCCCTGTATTGAAAGCCGCCACGGACGCATCTAAAACAATCTTCGCGGCGAGCAGGGGCCTGGCTGTTCTATGACGCCGGGCAAGAATCGCTAGTGTTAGGGTGGCAGTGAAGCTGGCCAGCCCCAGCAGCGCGTCTGGTATCCCCAAAGGGTGCGCGGTCTTCGACATTGTGATGCGTTCGGAGTCGAAGATGCTCGTTGGAGGATCAGGAAGATGGGATAGAACGCCTGTTTGATACAGCGCTACAGGCACAAGCGTAGCCAAAGCAGAACAGCAAGCTCCCAGCAACAACGCATCCTCATGAACGTTACTCTTTGTTTCGACATCCAGGGGTGTCATCAGGTTATTCTCCGTCGGGGCTAGAATGGCTCCGCCAATCGCCGCGACGAGCGCTGCTGCCCCTAGGGCCACGATACCCTGTTGAGAGACAGAAAAAATTCGGGACTATGTACTTGTTGAAATTCCCGAATGCCGTTGCCGTACTCGATCATCGGCTTGCGACAAATCAGACCGCCGGATATCGCTATGAGTCCATGCCGCCTGATCGCGTGGTGTATGAAATTGGGATCGAAGCGATCGATCTTGAGGCCGAGCATCGCTATCGTGGTAAATTTCTGATGCTGCCATACGCGGAGCGGGATCGCGTACTCCAGGCGATCGACATGGCAGGCCCGAAGCAGCGCGGGAGATATGGAAGCACATGGGGACTGCGCCGCGAAATGATGAATTACAACCACTGGGCGGCGTTCGGTTTGTTGGGAGAGATACTTCCATGGAAAGATAACTGCGTCACGCTTTCCGAAGACAAAGACCGCTTCGGCCTGCCCGTGGCGCACGTGACTTTCAATCTTCACGAGAATGACAAGAGACTGATCAAGACAGCAAAGGAAAAGACCGAAGAGGTGATGCAGGCAGCAGGAGCGACGGAAGTGGCACAAGAGGCACGCTATGCCCATCTTGTGGGGGCATGCCGGATGGGTCAGATCCCCGCACATCAGTCGTCGACAAGTTCGGTCGCAGCCACGACATCCCAAATCTCTTCGTCTGCGATGGCAGCGTCTTTCCAACGCAGGGCTCCGCAAATCCCGGGCTCACGATTCCAGGCTCTCGCAGCGCGCACAGCGGATTATCTGGTCTCACAGGGCGAACGCATCTTTTACCAGCAACGAACGCGACATGACGACATCGCCGATGCGCGGCGAACTGGCGCCGCCGGAGGCGTGGGGTAAGGGCGTTCCTCGCCTCACATAACTCTTGCTCTTGCGGCCCATAGTTATAAAACCTACCTGCTCTCATTTCTCAATGCTCATCGTTAGTTCCAGCGAGGTATGGGCGCTCTCGCGGTTTTGCAATGGCGACTAGCGCCGTGCGTTTTTGATGCCGATCCCGCAGACGATGTGTGATCAGATAACTTTCTTGTAGGCACCGGCAACCTTGTCGCCGGCCAATTTGACCGCAGCCATTGCTGAACCACCTGCAGCCAGCGTGTACATGAGCGCCGATCTCCTTCGTGCGCCGCATTTCTCCACCGGGACGGTTTCAATATCACCGCCGAAAATGGTGTGCGCGTCTTCCAGCCGGTCGATCGCCGAGTTCAGCTCTACAACAACTGCATCGGCTTCATCCGCGAATACGATGATTTCGACGTTGACTCTCCGATAATCCATGCGATACTCCCTAGCCGCGATTCTACTCTGCTCACGAACCACCCCGTGGGCGGGAAGATTTTTCGCTCACCAGACAGCCATTCGCACCATCGGAATGCCTACATCCTGAGGATGCAGTGCGAATACAGATTATTCTTGCCCGGAAGGCTTTGGGTGAGGATCGATCTCCCGGCGTTCGATCCATTGCTGATTGACAACCAGAGAAATCTCGGTTGTTGCATACAGATGGGATGAGAAGGCCGGTCTCCGGCGGGATGCGTTAAGCTCCCAAGTTATCGACGCGCTCAAGGCGCGGTGAGAAAAGGAGACCGGCTATGAGGAAGGCTAGCACTGCGGCGTTAGGCCGGAGAAGAAAACTGCAGGAAGGGCAGCTGACCATCGGGCTCGATCTGGGCGATCGATCGAGCTTCTACTGTGTTCTTAACGGAGCGGGCGAGGTTGTTCTGGAGGCGAAAGTCGCGACCCACCCGGAAGCGATGAAGAAGGCTTTCGAGAAGATGCCAGCAAGTCGCATCGCTCTGGAGACTGGGACGCACTCTCCATGGGTGAGTCGGCTGCTAACCGAATTGGGACACGAGGCGATCGTGGCGCATTCGCGTAATGTGCGTCTGATCGGAGAAAGCCGGCGGAAGGACGACCGGCTGGATGCGCAGGCACTGGCGAGGCTTGCCCGCATCGATCCGAAGTTGCTTTCGCCGATTCAACACCGCAGTGTGCAGGCACAGGCGGACCTGTCGGTGATCAGGGCAAGATATGCGCTGGTGCGCACGAGAACGGCACTCGTCTGCGCGGCGCGGGGACTGACGAAGTCTTTTGGAGAACGAATCCGCGGTCGCAACCCGAAAGGCTTCGGCTCTGCTACGGCTGAAGCGCTCAGCCCGCAGTTGCAGGTTGCGCTCGCACCCTTGCTAAGTGCGCTTGAAACGATCACTGCGCGGATTCGAGAGTATGACGCACAGATCGAGCAGCTCGCCGAAGAAAGCTATCCGGAGGTGGCGTTGCTCAAGCAGGTCAAGGGTGTTGGAACGCTGATCGCCTTAACATACGTCCTGACGCTGGAAGATCCGAGGCGGTTCCGAAAAAGCCGCGATGCTGGTTGTTACGTAGGACTGCAGCCGGGTAGGAGGAACTCTGGGCAGAGCGAGCCCTCAGCTGCATATCACCAGGGAGGGAGATTCCTATCTGCGCATGGTCCTGGTACAAGGGGCACAACACATCCTGGGTCCATTCGGCGAGGACTCCGATCTGCGCCGATGGGGACTGAAGTTGGCTGAGCGTGGAGGCAAGAGAGGAAAGAGACGGGCAATCATCGCCGTCGCACGCAAGCTTGCCGTGTTGCTCCATCATCTCTGGATCAGTTGCGAGGCATACGAGCCGCTGCACAACACGCGAAAGCGAAGACCGGCAGCGGCATAGTTCAGACAAGAAGCTTGAATGCACCACACGAAATGTCGAGTCCCGGCGACTGCGCCCTTGGCCTTGCCCCCGCTCCATCAATCGATGGCACGAGAGGTCGCCTTCAGTAGGCAGCGCCGACTGTATCGAGGATACCCAATGTGCACCGAGCGCCTGAGTCGCTCACCAAGAGTGCGGATGGAAGGGTGACGACAGCTTAAGCTCGACGCAGCGGTGTGAGAAACGGGTCGGGAAAGGAGAATACCCATATTTTTCTTCGCCCGGAGCGGCTTGCTATGGCTGGCCGAGGCCACCGTCAAGGCTCCAGATGAACTCGCTGCGCTCGGCCTTGACGGCAGCCTCGCCAGCCACAAATCGCCTGATATCCGGGCAAAGGAAAACATCAGATATGAACTTACCCAATCACAATAACTCTTGACATCGACCGGCCTTCTCATGGAAGGCCTACCGATAGAGGCTCTGTTCGCCATGACGAGAACTGGTCTAAGAACTAGGTGCTTATGCCTCGTGGACGATTTGGCGATGTACTGCCTGCGTACCTTATATAGGTGTGAACCTGGCTTCTGGTGGGCCCACCAGGACTCGAACCTGGAACCAAAGCATTATGAGTGCTCTGCTCTAACCGATTGAGCTATGGGCCCTTATTTGACTCCGGCAACGCTTTGCTGAAGTTTAGTGTAATGGACCGTAGTCAACCGTAATTGAGCGTAGTTTAGGGATTATGAGTCCCCTGCTCTAACCATTGAGCTACGGGCCCAGATGGATGGTTATATCATTATATATGTTTAGTTTATCACCGCTTTAAATGCACTGGGCGAACTCTCATCGCAGCGCTGGTGTCAGTTCCTTTGCAGGGCATCTGTTGCCGTTCTTCACGAGCGATAGATAATTCATAATCGGGCGAAGAATCTTGGAGCTTTCGAGACCGCCTGTTTCAACCACTCACACATCCCTCCGCGTGGGTGAAGTGTTTGGGTTACTTCATTGATGACCAGGCCCATTCTTGCCACTCTACACCAGCGGCACGGGACGCCATTCCAGATAGTGGTGCGTTTGATCCTCGCGAAGGACGCAAAAGCCCAGGCGCAGATGGAAACGCAGGGAGCCTGGATTGAAGCGGAATACGCAGGAGCGAATGGGCAGCCTGGCCTTCGCAGCTTCCTGTTGCAGTCGCTGGACCAGCACAGTTCCGATTCCTTTGCCCTGCAGTTTCGGATGGAGGGCGATATCCACCAGTTGCAATTCGCCATCGCCGGGCGCAACCCACAGCCGGCCAACTGGCTTGCTGTCGAGCAGAACCAGGTGGTAGCAGGAGTTCGGATACATTTCCGTGTATGCCGTCAGTTGGGCGCGAAACTGCATCCGGATGAGCAGTTCTTTTTGTGCCGTCGGGATGGGCGCGGGGTCAAACTCCGGCGCACGGACCGCCGAGTAAAGGTCGTATAGAAAAATCTCGTCCTGCGGCAACGATGGGCGAACAACAAGAGTAGACATGGTTGAAATGGAGCTTCGGCGGTCCTGGCTAAGATAGCAGGCTAAGACCGCGGCGGGTAAACACCCTGCAGGGCGATGCAGAAGTTGAGCGTGAGATACGGCATCAGGTTATTGTGCGGTTGATCCCCGCCTGCCGGAGCCACCATATTCGAAGACATGGTCAGGTTCTGCGTGGCGCCTGAAGCATAGGCATTTGCGGGAGCGCCTCCTGTCTTTACAAGGGTTGCGTTGTTCGGCTGGCCGGACTGCCCGCCCACTCTGGGCCCATCAATGCAGTTGATGACGTGTGTATGAGACGGTATTTCGGACTCGAGCAGTGAGACGGTGTCTGAACCTCCGGTTTCGCCGAGATCGTGCAGGGACAGGCCCGGACCCTGCCCCGGATGCATCGGGACGTTCCCTTGCATGTTAGGCAGCGCAAAGTTGCTTTTGCCGTCGCCGCCATAGGTGGTGCCCAGCAGCGAGAAAAGCGCCGTGTTCTGGGAGAGGGGCAGAATCTGGCCATTGCAAAAGGCCCACCCCGTGGGAGCGAAGTTGAACGGAAATATTCTGACCTCTGCTACAAACGGATTTGCCATGTCACGTTCTCCTTGCGGCTAATTCTGGCTGGGGAAGATTCCCTGAAGCGCGATGCAGAAATTCAGCGTGAGGTAAGGCTGCATATTTGGGTGCGCCTGGCTGCCCCCGACCGGTGACAGCACACCCGGATACATGGCCACGAGATTGGTCGCAGAACCATTGTATTCCGCCGCTCCTCCCAGCAAATTGGAAGTCGGATTAGGCGCGTTTGCCGGGGTGCTGGTAGCGCCCCATGTATGCGTGTGGGTTGGGATCTCAGAGATAGAGAGCGTATGAGCCTGCTCACCGCCCATCTCACCCAGAACATGGCCGCTGCCCATGTGCATGGGCGTGCGACCCTGCAGATTCGGCAAACCGAAATTTACCCGTCCGTCTCCTCCGTATGTGGTCCCGAGCAACGAAAACAACGGCTGATTCTGATTGATGGGCAGGAGTTGTCCGTTGCAAAGCGCCCAGCCTTTCGGTGCAAAACCGAAGCTCACAGCTTTAATCTCAGATAAATATGGCGTAGCCATAGGTCGTTCTCCTTGTCGGACTAACTCGGGCTCGGGAATACTCCGTAAAGCGAGAGGATGAAATTCATGCAGAGATAGGGCTGGAAATTGTCATGGGGCTGACTTCCTCCAGTTGAACTAATCGCAGGAGCCATCGTGGTGGTGCCGGGTTTGTTCTGATCGTAGATGTCGGGCTGCGACGCGAGGAGATTGCCTCCGGGGAGCGCAGCTGTATTGGAATTCGTTGTCGCGAGGACGGGGTGGGTGTGGGAGGATATCTGACTCGTCGTCAGGGTAACAGTTTCAACGCCACCCATCTGCGCCAGAGTGAACCCCGACCCCGAATGGATCGGGAGCCGGCCCCGCAGATCGGGCAGAGCGAAGGTGCTTTGGCCGTCGCCGCCATACGTGGTTCCGATAAGGTTGAAGAGGGTTTCGTATTCGGAAATAGGGAGCAACTGCCCCTGGCAGAACATCCAGCCTGCCGGAGCAAAATTGCCCGCGAAGATACGTATCTCACCGACGTAGGGCTGGCTCATGGACAGGTCCCTCCTTCAGATTTTTGACGGTGGTCGCTGGGTATAAGAAAACGGCCTATCACTAATATCACTGTTACCCTTTGCCGTGCAAGAAATATTGGCGGCTTATCTATGGGGCGAATTAGTTGAAGATTCTCTGAATTTTCATGAGCGTAGAAACCGAGGTAGATTCGGCGAGGGCTGTGTACTTTCCGCTAAGTCTCAGAAGCCTACCCGTGTCTATTCTGGAATGCGCGCTTCTCGTAACTCACGCTTAAGACAGGTAATAAGTCGAAAGCGAAAAGTGATTGACATTTGTGGGCGACGGGGCGATAAGTGTAGGGTTCCCGGGTTCAGAGTTTTGCGGCTCATCGATTAATTTCGCAGACTCCTAAAGAAAGCGTGGAGTAACGTTCACGACTTCTCTCCTACGGCGAAGGCGATTAGCCCAACTTCCATCTCTTGAACGACGAGCGTTCAACCGTTGTTCTACTCATCTCCATTGGCGTGTTCGAAGAAATCGCCAATGGCCTTATAACGAGAGGTTGCCGACATGCCGTCCCACTCCTTTTCTGCGATGCCGCTACGCTCAGCACTGCTGAGGCTTAGCACTTTGGTTCTTGCTACAGGCGCACTTTTGTTGGCGGTGTTTGCAGCGCCTGTCCATGCACAAACGTTCGGACCATCGGGCAAAATCACGGTTGTCAGCGGCTACGGCGTTTCGGCGAATTCCACAGTTTCCGTCAGCGGCCTTTCGGGCACGGTGACAGCCATTTCGGTGGCCCTTAACAATGTCAGCGTCACCGGCCCCAACGGGGGCGGCCTGAACAGCTTGTCGATGGCGCTGAAACCACCCGGCGGAACAGCTTTCGATCTATTTGGTGGGCCCTGCAACTCAGCGAACGCTAACTTCACGTTGTCCGATACGGGCCCGTTTGGTCCGGGCAACCTCGACGGCATGCTCCCAGCCGATGGCATTAGCAGCTGCCCCAGCGCGCTCTCGGGCACCTACCTGCCCGTCGATTATTACGCTAACTTTCAGACACCGGTCTTCGACAATGGCGGTTCCGGCGGACCTTCGACTTTCAATTCGGCGGGAATTGGCAATAGCGAATGCATATCCCTTGGCACCACATGCGGTAGTTACAATTTCAGCACTGCTTTCGCGCTTCCCGCCAATGGTACTGCCTTCAATGGAACCTGGACGCTGTATGTAGCCAACCAGGACACTTCCGGATCTTTCACACCTTCCGGATCGATCGGATCCTGGACGATCACGTTCACAACGGAATCTGCCACCGCGACCGCAACATCTATTTCAGCCAGCCCGAACGGCTCGACTTCGCTTGTTTATACCAGCAGCGATGTCCATGGCGGCTCTACTACACCAACCGACGTAACGCTTACTGCCACCGTCACAGCCAGCGGCTCAACAGTCTCGGGCGGCACCGTCACCTTTTACGACAGCACCGGTACGAGTGCCGGCATGGGCACCATCCTAGGTACGGGAACCGTCAGTTCAGGAGAGGCGACGGCAAGGGTGACTTTTCCGGGAACCAAGGAGGGCTCCCGCAGTATTTCGGCGGTATACGGCGGAACTTCCTCATTCGCCGCCAGCACTTCAACGACGGAGGCAACGGTATTAACCACCAACCATCCGTATAATCCGTCTGGCGCCACGTTCTGCAACGGTCCTGTCACGCTTAGCAACAGCGGCGCCGGGACACCTTATCCTTCGCTGCTGGCTCTAGGCACCGGTTTTTCGCAGCTAACGGGCACCATTGAAAGCGTCACCGTGACTCTCAATAACATAAGCCTGCAGAATGACGCGGAGCTGGCAAACCTGGGTTTTCTGCTGCAGGCACCGGGCTCCAACACATCGGGGACTGGGAGCTCCGGCAACGCATTCCAGTTCCTATCCTGGGCGGGCAATCCCTTCACCAGCGGCACCCTCACGATGTCGGACATGGGCACGGCACAGATCCCCCCATTCTCAGCGCCAGCCTGCACGACTTGTCTGGCAACCGACAATTGGATTGACATAGGCTCGGACAATCCGGATACCTTCCCATCTCCGGCGCCATCGACATTTGCCACGGCGGCTCCCACGGGCTCGGCTACTTTCACTACACAATTCGGCGGGCAGGGAGCGAATAATACCTGGAGCCTGTATCCCGACACCCGGGTCATTGAGCCCGGTTCCGCCGGAACGATCGGTTCCTGGTGCCTGAATTTCACCATGCAGGCGAATGCCCATCCCACCGCGACCTCCGTCAGCGGAACGCCGAATCCGGTGTCCACACCGGCTTCTACAAAGGCGAGCGTCGCCCTGACTGCCACGGTCTCTGTTACCGACAGCTCGGGATTGACGGTGAACGGGGGAACCATCACCTTTGTCGACGGCACCACCAATCTTGGCTCCGGAACGGTTTCAAATGGAGTGGCGACGCTCAACACAACGCTGGCCGAAGGCATGCATCAGATTGTCGCCACCTATAGCGGCACCAATACCGGAACCGAGTTCGGCATCAGCACCGGGCAGTACGACCAGCGCGTTGACACTGCCACCACCAACCCCAGTGCAGGATCGGGAGCAGGGCCGTACACGTTCTGCAATACCGGTGGAATCACGGCCCCCGGCTTGGGCGCGGACGCGGGCGCAGCTGCGCCTTATCCTTCAAACATCTT
>Ga0206952_10091_pt1 | contig 28925 bp, 27 predicted proteins | sample Alteio_BWOrgHeat_39_FD_152966 | JGI IMG/M metagenome (GOLD analysis project Ga0206952, IMG submission 152966) | Enriched cells from forest soil in Barre Woods Harvard Forest LTER site, Petersham, Massachusetts, United States -... | ecosystem: Environmental > Terrestrial > Soil > Temperate forest >... | reverse complement strand
CTGTGTTGTTTGCCGCAGTAAGTGTTTACTATTATTTCAGAGTTATACAAGCAATGTATTTTAAAACCGGCGAGCCACAAACTGAAACCATTACCGGCAGTTTTAAGTTTGGATTGATTGCATTGGCTGCTATAATAATTATTATTGGCGTATTGCCGCAAACACTTTTTTACTGGCTGTATTTTTAAATCCTTTCCAAAAGTGAGTCATTAAAAGAGTTTATTGCATTTGAGGAATACATCCTTTACCTTTCACATAAAACTGTTTAACCAAAATGAAGAGTAACTTATCTTCAACTTTTAATTTTTTACTTTTGAATTTTTAAATGAATGACGCTTAAAGATTCTTTCAATCTTGCTTTCAGCACCGTAAAAAGTAATAAACTGCGCACAGGTATTACTGTTGCAATTATAGCTTTTGGTATTATGGCCTTAATTGGAATTATTACTGCAATACAGGCAATGAATGAAGGCCTGCGCGACAGTTTCTCCACTATGGGTGCAAATGGTTTCACTGTTTCTTACAAAGAGCGTTTTCGCTTTGATGATGATAACGATAATCAAAAAATTGATAAGACCAAAAAAGTAAAAAAATCCAACCTTGATAAATACATTCAGCCCTATGAAGCAGAAATGTTCAAGCAAAAATTTCATTATCCGGGCGCTATTGTAAGCCTTTCTTTAAGTGGGTTTAGTAATTATGAAATTCATTATAAAGAAAAAAAAACAAATCCAAATGTGCGCATGAATGGAGGCGATGAAAACTTTCTTGCTGTAAATGGATACAGTATTGAAGCAGGAAGAAATCTTACAGTGCCCGATGTGCAGGCTGGCCGTAATGTTTGTATGATTGGAAGCGATGTGGCTGTAAAACTATTTGGACAATATAAAGATAACGCAGTTGATAAATTTATCAATATTGGCGGTACGCCATACCGTGTAATTGCTGTACTCAAATCAAAAGGATCAAGCGCTTTACTGCGTGCAGATAATGTTGTCATCACATCATACAATAACGTAAGAAGAACAGGTTTTGGCAGCAACTCTTTTCTTATTGGTGTACTGGCAAATGATATTTCACAAATTGATGGTGCTGTTAATGAAGCCACTGCTGTTTTTAGAAATGTGCGTAAGCTATTACCTACTGATGAAGATAATTTTGTAATTGAAAAAAGCGATAAGCTGGCCACTACTTTTATTATGTTATTAAGCAGCATACAGGCTGCTGCAGGCGCTATTGGTTTAATTACTTTAATTGGTGCAGCAATTGGTTTAATGAATATAATGCTGGTTGCAGTTAATGAACGTACAAGAGAAGTTGGGTTAATAAAAGCATTAGGCGGAAAACGAAAAAATATCCGTCAGCAATTTTTATTTGAATCAATTATCATCAGTTTGCTTGGCGCTTTGTTTGGAATTATACTTGGTGTAATTATCGGTAATATATTCGCTTTACTGCTTAATGCAGGTTTTACAATACCATGGGCATGGGTAATTGCAGGAATTTTAATTTGCTCTGGTGTTGGTTTACTTGCCGGCATTTGGCCTGCCATAAAAGCTTCAAAGCTAAACCCAATAACTGCCTTACGTTATGAGTAGTGTACAGGAGATTAATCAACATAATTTTTTTAAATTTATAATTTGCTAAAACTTATTGTGCAATGATATTAATAAAATATGCGTCTTAACGCTTTCTAAACGCTATTCAATTGGCATATAAATGCCAATCCATTATTTTTGCACGGTTTGTTTTAAACGATTGCTTTATACAATTTCAAACTTGAAAATTTACAACAATGGCAGATATTTTTGAAAGGCTCATTAAAAATTATGGTCCGCTTGGGGAACATCGCATTAAGGCTCATGGCTATTATACTTTCCCCAAACTGGAAGGTGAAATTGGTAATCGTATGCTATTCCGCGGCAAAGAGGTAATTGTTTGGAGTTTGAATAATTACCTGGGTTTGGCAAATCATCCTGACATACGTAAAGCAGATGCTGACGCAAGCGCAGAATTTGGTTTAGCTTATCCAATGGGTGCACGTATGATGAGCGGAAACAGCAATCATCATGAACAGCTTGAAAAAGAATTAGCGGAGTTTGAAATGAAGGAAGATGCCATTCTTTTAAATTATGGCTACCAGGGAATAATGAGCGCAATTGATGCATTATGCGGCAGGCATGATGTAGTGGTGTATGATGCAGAATCTCACGCCTGCATTATTGATGGTTTGCGTTTACATGCTGGCCACAGGTATGTTTATCGCCATAATGATGTTGAAGATTTTGAAAAGCAATTACAACGTGCAACAGCTTTAATTGAAAAGCAGAACAGGGGTGGCATTTTGGTAATTACAGAAGGTGTGTTTGGTATGGCCGGAGACCAGGGAAAACTAAAAGAAATTTGCGCATTAAAAGATAAATATGAATTCAGGTTATTGGTTGATGATGCGCATGGTTTTGGAACCTTAGGTAAAACGGGTGCAGGTGCAGGAGAGGAGCAGGGTTGCCAGGATGAGATTGATCTGTATTTTTCTACGTTTGCAAAATCAATGGCATCTATCGGTGCGTTTATAGCAGGGCCAAGAGCAATAATTGAATTCATCCGCTATAACATTCGCTCACAAATTTTTGCAAAGAGTTTACCAATGCCTTATGTGGTGGGTAATTTAAAGAGACTTGAAATGCTGCGCTCAATGCCTGAATTGAAAGAAAGGCTTTGGAAGAATGCTTCGCATTTGCAGAATGGTTTAAAAGAACGCGGATTTGATATTGGACAAACTGATTCTGTTGTAACACCAGTGTATATGAAAGGCGGCGTGCCTGAAGCATCAGCAATGGTTACAGACCTGCGTGAAAATTACAGCATATTTTGTTCAATAGTTGTGTATCCTGTAATTCCTAAAGGGCATATCATTTATCGCCTGATACCAACAGCAGCGCATACAGATGAAGACATTACAACAACATTAAATGCTTTCAGCGAAACAAAAGAAAAATTAGATGCCGGCATTTATAATGTGGAAGATGTTGTGCATATGGCTGAAGCAAGATGATTTTAAATAGATAGTTATACATTATAAAAGCCTTCTCTTTTTGAGAAGGCTTTTTTGTTTGGCATTCATTTGCGTAAAAATTCCTTCAATTCAAATCAAAGGACAAAGCTGTTTTTTGTAAATAAAAAAGTGTGCTTAAAAATTATCTCAAAACGTTAGTCCACAAAAATTGTATCATCAGAATTTTTTTCAAAACATAAATTTACAGTTCTAACAGTCGCACTTGTTCTATGGATTGTGTTAGCTGGAATTTTAATAAATTCTCCTGGTTCTACAATAATAGTTTCATTGTCTTTGATTTCAATTTGGAGTTTACCTTCTAAAACTACAAATAGTTCATCTGTATTTTTATGGTAATGCCATGGGTATATTTCTTGAAAAACAGACATCCTTAAGCAATGGTCGTTTACGCTTTCAAGAATAAAATTATCATACAATTTGTCAACTTTATTGCTGATTTCTTTAAAACTATGCTTGGATAAGATTAGTTTTTCGTTCATAAATTATAATAATTATTAGCGGCTGTTATTGCTTGCACTACGTTGGTATTTGAAATTCGTCCAGCGGTAACCGTAGTTAAATTTATAATTAAAAGTTCATTGTTATTGATGCTGCCGAATGTATAGAGCCCAGCTGATAACTGAGGCTGAGTGAAAACAGGTGAAAAAGGGCAAAAAACCATGTTCCGGTGTAGCGAAACCCATTTTCGATACCCCGATTTGAATTTTCGATATACCGATTTTGCATTTTCGGTATACCGATTATGATTTTCGATGTACCGATTTTGATTTTCGGTACACCGATTTCGGATTTTCGATGTACCGATTTTGATTTTCGGTACACCGATTTTGATTTTCGATGTACCGATTTTGATTTTCGATATACCGAAAATGATTTCCGATACCACGAAAATGATTTCTGATGCCACGGAAATGATTTCTGATGCCACGGAAACGATTTCTGATACCACGAAAATGATTTCTGTTCCCACGAAAATGATTTTGCATACCGGCGAAATTCCTTTTGCACACATGGCAATGCGATTCTGTATGTACAGGATAAAGCCGTAAAACTGGCGAAACAAACCCGGTAGTATTAAAGGCTTTGTGGGCAGGCTGTGCTAACAGCACCAGCGTTGGGTTTATCATGCAATCGCTAATTTGGTATAAGGTCAAAAGCAGCTAATCCAAAATCACTGTAGCTAGTGGCTTATGTAGTTTATTCTATCTTAGTCATAACCATTTTATAAAGTTCCTGTGCATTATTAGTAGATCCTTGAGCTCCTTTTTCAAGTGCCATTTTTTTATGCTCGATGCTATTAGAGCTTGCATAAATAAAGAATGGTGTTTGGTCGCCAGCATTACGTATTTTTTCTAATAATACGTAACCTTCTTGCGGACCTTCTTTTCTTCCCATGTCGGATATAATAGCAGCGAACTTAGTGTCATTAAGTAATTCAAGTGCTTGGTCCGTTGAAAGCGCAAGGCTAAAAGTAAAACCTTGCGATTCAAAAGCTTTTCTCTCATAAACATTGTTTTCTGGTCTATCATCCACCCATAGAATTCTAGTCTTCCATTTTTCTCTTCTATCACTATTTTGCTTAGGTGCTGTTTTTGACACAAGTTCTACAATAGAATTCAATTGCTGTTGTACCGTCTCACTGCTATTTCCATCAGGCTGTTTTGCCGTAGCCGCAGCTAATGAAGCAACAGCAGACATTTTCATTGTCATAAAATTTCCCTCGTCTTTAAAGTCAGAAGGACCGTAAATTTTGTCCGAATGTCTTGACACTAACCACAAGAAACCAACAAATACAACTACTGGAAATAATATAAGAAAGTATATCAGAGGCGCGACATAATCTTTCAAATTTGAACCAAAAGTCACAGCGATAGTTGCAAAGCCATAAACTAAAACAATAAACAAAGCAATAATTCCTAAAGGACTTTTTGTAAACCCTTTAGCTGATTCTGCGAAATTCTTACTATCTGTCATAATAATCGAAAGTTGTCATTTTATATTACAGCTAACGCAATATTATCGCAACTTACAAAATTTTATTGCGCCAATCCACAAGCCGCAAACTGTATTGCGCATTCAAAATAAATATTGTGCACTAATCACAAATAAAAAAAGCAGGAAGTTTTACGTTCCTGCTTTTTCTCATACTTCTATCAATTATTTATTCTTCTTCGTCAAAGTTCATTGCTTCGCGTGTGGTAGCCAGCAATTCATATTCTTCCTTGCTGCCAACAATCATATTTTCAAATTCACGCAAACCACTTCCCGCAGGTATTAAATGACCTGTGATTACATTTTCTTTCAAGCCAAGCATGTCATCTGTTTTGCCTTGTATAGCTGCAGAACTTAATACTTTGGTTGTTTCCTGGAATGATGCGGCTGATATCCAGCTTTGCACGCCAAGAGAAGCTTTTGTAATACCAAGAAGCACTGGTTTTGCTGTAGCGGGTTCTGCATCCTTCACTTCAATAAGCTTTTTATCTGCACGGCGCAAAACAGAGTTTTCTTCTCTTAATTCGCGCAATGAAATAATCTGGCCTGAACGAAGTTTTGTGCTTTCACCTGAATCAACAACCACTTTCTTTTCAAACAACCTGTCATTTTCTTCAATAAAATCAAACCTGTCTTCAAGGTCTTCTTCCAAAAATTTGCTGTCGCCCGCATGCACAATTTCTACTTTCTTCATCATCTGGCGCACAATAACTTCAATGTGTTTATCATTAATGCGCACACCCTGCAAACGGTAAACTTCCTGTATTTCATTCACCACATATTCCTGTACCGCAAACGGGCCTTTGATAGAAAGAATATCAGCCGGTGCTGTCTGGCCATCACTTAAAGGTGTTCCGGCTTTTACAAAGTCGCCATCCTGAACAAGGATTTGCCTTGTAAGCGGAACAAGATATTTTTTAATGATACCATCTCTTGCTTCAACAATTATTTCGCGATTACCGCGCTTTATATTACCAAATGCAACTACGCCGTCAATTTCAGAAACGATAGCAGGATTGCTTGGGTTTCTTGCTTCAAACAATTCAGTTACACGCGGCAAACCACCGGTAATATCACCCGATTTACGCATCGTTCTCGGAATTTTTACAATTACATCACCTGCGGCTACCGCATCACCTTCTTCTAAAATAAGACGGCTGCCTACCGGGAGATTGTAAGATTTAGTTTCCTTAGCGCCTTCTACCATAATAGAAGGTATTTTAGTTTTATCTTTTGATTCTATAACAACTTTATCACGGTGTCCTGTTTGCTCATCGGCTTCTTCACGGAAAGTGAAACCTTCCTGAACATTTTCAAATTTAATTGCACCAGGAATTTCGGCAACAACCACATTATTGAACGGATCCCATGTACAAATGGTATCGCCTTTCTTAACGTTCTGACCGTCTTTAACGGCAAGAACAGCACCGTAAGGAACATTATTAGTAATAAGTAAGCGGTCGTTTTTCAAATCCATTATTCTTACTTCACCGGTACGCCCAATTACAACCTGTATTTTATTGCCTTCATTATTTAGTGCTGTTACTGAACGTAAGCCGTCAAACTGAATGGTACCATCAAATTTTGCCGGTAATGCTGATTCAACTGAAGCTGAACCGGCAACACCACCCACGTGGAAAGTACGAAGGGTTAACTGTGTACCGGGCTCACCAATAGATTGTGCAGCAATAATTCCAACTGCATCACCTCTCTGTGCGAGGTAACCGGTGGCTAAATTTTTACCATAACATCTTACACAAACACCGCGTTTGCTTTCGCAGGTAAGTACTGAACGTATTTCAACATTTTCAATTCCTGAATCATCTATTTGTTTAGCAACGTCAGAAGAAATTTCTTCACCAGCTTTAATGATCAGTTCCTCCGTTTGCGGATCATACACATCATGCAAAGAAGTACGGCCCATAATACGGTCTGCCAACGATTCAATAACATCTTCATTATCTTTTAAAGCTGAAGTTGCAATACCACGCAGTGTTCCGCAATCTTCTTCCGTAATTACCACATCCTGTGCAACGTCAACCAAACGACGGGTTAAGTAACCGGCATCGGCTGTTTTCAACGCTGTATCAGCCAAACCTTTTCTTGCACCGTGTGTAGAGATAAAATAATCCAACACGTTCAAGCCTGCTTTAAAGTTTGAAAGAATAGGATTTTCAATTACTTCAGAACCGGATGAGCCGCTTTTTCTTGGTTTAGCCATTAAGCCGCGAATGCCCACCAACTGTTTTACCTGCGTTTTAGAACCACGGGCACCGGAGTCAAGCATCATATATACTGAATTAAATCCCTGCCTGTCCTTGGCCATTTCAAAGATCAATGATTCGGTAATACGCATATCAACACGGCCCCAGATATCAATAACCTGGTTATATCTTTCATTATTGGTGATAAGACCCATGTTATAGCTTTCACGAATGTCTTCAACTTCTAATTTTGCATTTTCAATCATTTCATTCCTTACATCAGGAACAATAAGATCGTTCACGCTGAAGCTAAGCCCGCCTCTGAAAGCCATTCTGAAACCAAGCGTTTTAATATCATCCAAAAATTTAGCAGACTTTGGAACGTCTGTAATTTTTATAATATCACCAATTATCTCCCGAAGATTTTTCTTGGTAAGCAATGTATTAATGTAACCAACTTCTTTTGGAACAAACTGGTTAAACATTACACGGCCAACTGTTGTTTCAATAACCTTCTTAATAAGGTCACCATTTTTTTCACGAACTTCTGTACGCACTTTTACCTGCGCATGAAGATCAACTTTGCCTTCATTATAAGCAATCATTACTTCTTCAAGGTTATAAAATGTTTTGCCCTCACCTTTTACAGGTTCTTCAGGCGTACTTTTTTTACCTTTTGTAATGTAGTAAAGACCAAGCACCATATCCTGAGAAGGAAGCGTGATCGGTGTACCGTTTTGCGGGTTGAGAATATTATGCGAGGATAACATCAACAACTGTGCTTCAAGAATTGCAGCGTTGCTTAACGGAACATGCACGGCCATCTGGTCACCATCAAAGTCAGCATTGAATGCTGTAGTTACCAATGGATGCAATTGTATTGCTTTACCTTCAACCAGCTTAGGCTGGAAAGCCTGTATAGATAAACGGTGAAGGGTAGGAGCACGGTTTAATAAAACCGGGTGCCCTTTTAATATATTTTCGAGAATATCCCAAACAACAGCATCTTTCCTGTCAACTAATTTCTTGGCAGATTTTACTGTTTTTACGATACCTCTTTCAATAAGTTTACGGATAATAAATGGCTTGAATAATTCAGCCGACATATCTTTTGGCAGGCCGCATTCATGCATTTTCAATTCAGGTCCAACCACAATTACAGAACGACCTGAATAATCAACACGCTTACCTAACAGGTTTTGACGGAAGCGACCTTGTTTACCTTTAAGTACATCACTTAAAGATTTTAATGCGCGTCCGCCTTCTGCTTTAACCGCATTTGATTTACGGCTGTTATCAAACAAGCTATCAACAGCTTCCTGCAGCATGCGTTTTTCGTTGCGAAGAATTACTTCAGGGGCTTTAATTTCCAATAACCTTTTTAAACGGTTATTACGAATAATAACGCGGCGATAAAGATCATTCAGATCAGAAGAAGCAAACCGTCCGCCATCCAGGGGAACCAATGGTCTTAATTCAGGCGGAATAACGGGAATGTATTGCATTACCATCCATTCAGGACGGTTGCTTATGCGTGTGCCGGCATCGCGAAATGCTTCAACAACGCTTAAACGTTTTAAAGCATCTGCTTTACGTTGCTGAGAAGTTTCATTAGCCGCAGTGGTTCTTAAAGAAAAACTTAAGTCATCCAAAGCAATACGTGCTAATAAATCGTGCACGGCTTCAGCACCCATTTTTGCAATAAATTTCTGTGGGTCATCATCCGGCAGGTATTGATTATCTTTTGGAAGGTTATCAATTATATCCAAATATTCTTCTTCAGTTAAAAGGTCACCCGTTTGCAAACCTTTGTCTTCACGCATACCCGGCTGTATAACTGCATATCTTTCATAATATACAATGCTTTCCAGTTTTTTAGAGCTTACGCCAAGCAGGTAACCAATCTTGTTAGGAAGACTTTTAAAATACCAGATGTGCACAACAGGCACAACCAGTTTAATATGCCCCATTCTTTCCCGGCGTACTTTCTTTTCAGTAACTTCTACGCCGCAACGGTCGCACACAATACCTTTGTACCTGATTCTCTTATATTTACCACAAGCGCATTCGTAATCTTTTACAGGTCCGAAAATGCGTTCGCAAAACAAGCCATCACGTTCCGGCTTGTAGGTACGGTAATTAATTGTTTCAGGTTTTAAAACTTCACCAAAGCTCCGCTCAAGAATACTATCAGGCGAGGCAAGACCAATAGTTATTTTTGAAAAATTGGCTTTGGGACGATTTTCTTTTTTGATAGCCATATTGAAATTTCAATTTTTCGGTTTAATTTTTTGAATCATAATTTCCCTTCTTCATGCCGTTAAAACTCCCGCTCCAGCTAAAAGCAGAGAAAGCAAAAGATTAACACTGTATAGCAATGCATCTACAATGATCTTTTATTCGTGACGGTGGTTGTAAAAAAGTGAAAAGTGAAAGATTGTTTAATGCTCCAAAAAACATAAGTCGGCAAAGGTAATAGAATTTGATAAAAAAACAGGAGAAATTTGCAAAACATTCCTAAAAATATTGACTGGTCATGTTATATTTTTAAAAAAAAGTTTATGTAACGCAGCCATAATATGTTGGCAAGATAACAGGATTGCAATAAACTGTGGCTGACTGGCAACCCCATAAACTGCAAACACCTTTATCTTTACCCTAAAATTATTATGCTTAAGGTTGGAATTTTTGGGGTTGGCCATTTAGGTAAATTTCATTTAAATAACTGGCAGGAAATTGATGGTACAGAAATAGTTGGTTTTTTTGATCCGAATGATACAACAGCAAAAGAAGTTGAACAAAAGTATGAACTGAAAAGATTTAACAGTGCTGACAAATTAATTGATAAATGTGATGCCATTGATGTAATTGCGCCAACTAATTTTCATTTTGATGTATGCATGGCAGCTATAAAAAAGGGAAAACATGTGTTTGTTGAAAAACCTATGGCAGATACATTGGAACAGGGAAAGCAAATAGTTGAAATGGTAAAAGAAGCTGGTATAAAATTCCAGGTGGGACATGTAGAAAGATTTAACCCGGCATTTCTTGCATTAAAAAACTTTCCTTTAAATCCTATGTTTATTGAAGTGCACCGGCTGGCACAGTTTAATCCGCGTGGCACAGAGGTGAGTGTTATTTTAGACTTAATGATTCATGATATAGATATTATTTTAAAACTTGTAAACAGTGATGTAAAAAATATTTCCGCCAGCGGAGTTGCCGTAATGACTGATACACCCGATATTGCAAACGTGCGGATTGAGTTTAATAACGGCTGTGTTGCCAACCTTACCAGCAGCCGCATCAGCATGAAAAAAATGCGGAAGATGCGCCTGTTTCAAAAAGATGCATACATCGGAATAGATTTCCTGGAAAAGAAAACCGAGATCATTAAATTAAAATCTGCAGAAGATAAGAATGCATTTACGTTTGATATTGATACGCCATCGGGGAATAAAACACTTGCTATTATTAATCCTGATACCCAACCGGTAAATGCTATTAAAGAAGAGCTGCAATCTTTTGTGCATTCCATCATCCAAAACAAAAATACTATCGTAAATGAGATTGATGGATACCTTGCAATGGAAGTAGCTCATCTTATTTTGGAAAAAATAAGTAATACAACTAAATTGACCTGACAATTTTCATGCAGCAAATTAAATTGCTTAGTACACGTTGGTATATTTTTTCAGATGTGCTCGCCTCTGTTATTGCATGGATTTTTGTAACGCACCAAAGAAAAATTTTACTCAACCAGGATCCGCTTACTTATTGGGGTTTATTTACAAGCTATCAATATTTTTATCAATCCGTTTTATTAATAATAATTTTTTGGGTTACTCTTTTTGCAGTAGCAGGTGCTTATAATCTTCCGCTTTATAAAAAATCACGGTTAAAGGAATTAACTAATTCATTTATTCAATGCCTTATTGGTTCAATAATTTTACTGTTTATTATTTTTTTAAATGATAATGAACAGCATTATACTTATTTGTATGATGTTTTTTTTATGCTGGTATTGTTGCAAACTTTATGTGTTGCTTTTGGAAGGTTGCTGCTGGTTTCAATTGCAAAAAATAATATTAGAAAAAACCCGCAACTTTTTAATACAATTATTATTGGCAACGGTGTAAAGGCTACAGCAGCGTTTAATGAAATAAAAAGAAATTATGATACTGCAGGATATAATTTGCTTGGATTTATAGCAGATTACAAATTCTCAAAAAATGGGGTTTCAAAGCAATTGCCTTGTCTTGGTACAATAGAGCAAACCGAAACTATCATACAGCAAAAAAATATAAACCAGGTTGTAATTGCGCTTGAAGAATCAGAACATAAAATTACAGAAACATTAATAAGCAGCCTGAGCGTGCATAATGTGGAAATTAAAATAGTTCCTGACATGCTTGCTATACTTTCCGGTTCTGTAAAAGTGAACAATGTGCCCGGTACTATTTTAATTGATATTGATACAACATTAATACCTGCCTGGCAAAATAATATCAAGCGGTTGATTGATGTGGCCGCATCTTTAACAGTATTAATTATTTTATCTCCATTGATGTTGTATATAGCGATGCGTACAAAATCTTCATCATCAGGAAATATTATTTTCAGACAGGAAAGAATAGGTTATAAGGGAAAATGTTTTTGTATTTATAAGTTCAGGTCAATGTATGCAGATGCAGAAAAAAGCGGCCCGGCGCTTTCTGCTGAAAACGATGTGCGTATAACCAAATGGGGAAAAACCATGCGCAAATGGCGATTGGATGAATTGCCGCAGTTATGGAATATTTTAAAAGGAGAAATGAGTTTTGTAGGCCCAAGGCCTGAACGTAAATTTTATATTGATGAAATAAATAAGCGCACACCTTATTTTCGGTATTTGTTGAAAGCAAAGCCCGGTTTAACTTCCTGGGGAATGGTGCAGTTTGGCTACGCATCTAATGTTGACGAAATGATTGAACGCATGAAATATGACCTTGTGTATGTTGAAAACATTTCTTTACTGCTTGATTTTAAAATTATGCTATATACATTACGCACAATATTTTTGGGCAAGGGAAAATAATCCAAATGCAATAATTTTAAGCTGACATATCAATCATGCAATTACAACTACTGCCTTCATATGAAATTGATAAGCAAAAATGGGATGATTGTTTAAGTAACAGCATCAATCCATTTATATATGCTTCTTCTGTTTATCTTGATCATTTAACTGAAAACTGGGATGGGATTGTTGATGATGATTACAACATCATTATGCCAATACCCTGGAGAAAAAAATACGGATATAAATATTGTTATGATGTGCCTTTTGTTCAGCAGTTGGGCGTATTTGGTAAAACCTTACAGCAAAATGATATTCATGAATGCATAAAATTGATGCTTCACTCATTTAAGTATGGCGATTATTCTTTAAACTTTATGAATAATATTAAAAGTGGAAAAGTAACCAACAATTATATGCTTTCACTTGCTTCCAATTACAGGTCAACATCTTTTTTTTATTCTGATAACTTAAAAGCAAATCTTAATAAAGCAGCCAAACAGGCTTTTGAATACAGTTCAGCTAAAGCTGAAGATGCAATTGATCTTTTTATGAACGTGTATGCAGAAAAGTTTAGCCATGTTACTTCAACCAATTACAAGAAATTTTATGAATTATGTAAACTGAAAGAAGAAGAAAATAATCTCATTGTTCGCAAGGTCTCATCAAACAAAAATATTTTAGCAATGAATTTATTGCTGAAAGATAAATACAGGATTTATAATATAATGCCTTGTACAACACAGGAAGGAAAAGCTGTTTCTGCAGGTCATTTTTTACTGGATAATATTATAAAAGAATTTTCGCAAACAGGTTTGATACTTGATTTTGAAGGCTCAGATATTTCAGGCATTGAACGTTTTTACAAAAGCTTTGGCGGCATTAATCAGCCATATATTAAAATACATTTTAACAGGCTGCCGTATTTTTTACGATTGTTTAAGCGCTGAGCGCTCTTCCAGAATTCTTTCAGCTATCATCATATCAACCGGCCTGGTAATTTTTATATTATCATATTCACCTTCGGCTAAAAAAACCTGCGTGCCATTAGCTTCCACAACTGTTGCTTCATCTGTAAATGCGTCTGTATAATTCTGTTCAAATGCAGGTAAAATAATGCTGCTTAAAAATGTTTGCGGCGTTTGAATAATGCGCACCTGCGCTCTGTTTGCAACGGAATGATATGTATGATTTAAAATGCGTATGCTGTCTGTTGCCGGCACCGCAGGTATAGCGCTTCCTTTTTCAACAGCAGTTTTATAACAGCGGTAAATAAGCGGAACAGATACAAGACAGCGCACAGCATCATGCACAAATACAACTGAATCTTCTTTTACTGCTCTTAAACCGGATTGAACTGAATGAAACCTTGTATCTCCGCCGCAAACTGTTTCAATCTGGTTACTTTCGCTAAAAGATGCCGCAATTATTTTCCCTTTATTAACATGCTGTTCAGGCAAAACCAAAATAATTTTTATATCGCTGTAAGCACGCATAAAAGTTTCAAGTGTATACCATAAAACAGCTTTCCCTTTCAGTAATAAAAATTGTTTTGGAATAGTATTGCCCATTCTTTTACCTGTGCCGCCTGCAACTATTACTGCATACTTTTTCATCAGGTAAATGTAAGAAGTAAGATGTAAGATGTAAGAAATGCAACAAACCGTTGTATAATTATATAATAATTTTATGAGGCAAGGCAGGATTTATTGTTTAGTGAATGTATAAGGATCATATTCCAAAAAGTCATTCACTTTAATATCAATTGAAATAACTTTATCGCCATCGTTTATAAACTTTGCAGGAAATATTCCATAAGCAGGATTACTGTAAGTAAGCATCCATTCATTATTATCCATGTATTCGAGTGTGCCTGTTACGTTATGCTGGCTGAAATTGATATGCAAATCGCCACCACTGGCTCTTATTGACATATTACCAAATACAGGGTTTGAATAATTTCCCGTGTAAGCACTTAAAGAAAGCGGCGGCTTTTTATTCTTAATTCTTGCTTCAAGTGCATCAATTTTAGAAAGTGCTTCATTTCTGTCGTTCATAAAATTACCTAAAGCCATTTCGCTATAATTTCTGTATGGAAGGCCAAGATATGCATCAAGAATTTGATAGCGCAACAGTTCAAAAAAATCCTGGTTATCATTGTTGGTAAAAATGGCAATACCCAAATTTTCTTCCTGAACAAAACAGGTATTGGTTACAAAACCATCTGCGCCGCCTGTATGTTCAAAAGTTTGCATACCGCCATAATCACTCATAAAAATACCCAAACCATAACCGTAATAATGAATGGGCAGTTCCGGATTTTTGCGGCTGCTTAAAATTGTATTCATATCTCTTGTGCGTTGTATTGCCTGCCACGGAATAATTTGTTTGCCATTTACGTAGCCGCTGTCAAGCTGCATTAACAACCATTTCGAAATATCTTTTACATTACTAACAATTGCACCGGCAGGAGCAAGGTTGTCAACATTATCATAAGGCAACGGTTGCAGCTCTTTTGAAAAAGCATTTGTGTAAGGACTTGCGGCATCGGGCATTTGACCCATGTTATTACCAAGTGTATGTGTGTTTGTCATGCCAAGCGGTTCAACAATGCTATCATACACATATACTTCCCATGGCTTGCCTGTAACTTTTTCTATAACCTGGCCAGCCGTTAAAAAACAAGTATTGCAATAACCCCATTGCTGCCTGAAATTTCCTGTTGGTTTAAGAAATCTCATCTTATACATTAATGAATCTCTTGAATACAAAGAATTCCAGAATGTAAAATCGCCCTGGAATGTTTTTGTACCAAGATGATGCGACAACATATCTCTTATTGTAACAAGATTGGTGGTGTTGCTGTCATAAGCCCGGTACCAGGGAAAATATTTTGTGATCTTATCATTAAGCGAAAGTTTTTTATCATATTCCAATTGTGCAAGCGATGTTGCTGTAAACAATTTACTGTTGCTGGCGATCATAAAAAGCGTATTCTCATCAACAGGTTCTTTTGTTTCAAGATTGCGGACGCCATACCCTTTCATTGCAACCACTTTTCCATCTTTTACAATTACAATGGCAAGGCCGGGGATATTCCAATCTTTCATGCCTTTGCTGATGTAACTATCCAAACTATCTTTTATAAATGAAGGTTGGGCATGTAAAAAAGTAAAAAGTAAAAATGAAAAAGTAAAAAGCAATAATTTTTTCATGGCAAGAAATTAAACGCGTAAGATAAGGATTGATGTACTATATGGCAATTTGTTTAACAAGCTTTATTTATACTCTCCAAATACTTTTCTTAATTCATCTGCAATTTCACCAAGCGTGCAATAGTTTTCAACTGCATCAATTACCGAAGGCATAATGTTTTCTCCGGAAGTTGCCTTAGTATGCAACAACTCTAAACAATTCTTTACACGAGTATGATCTCTGTTTTCTTTTAAGCTCTTCAGTTTTTCAACCTGTAGTTTTCTTATACTGTCATCAATTTTTAATAACGGAATTCTTTCTTCGTTTTTATTTTGAAATTTATTTACACCAACAATTATTTTCTCATTTGTTTCAATTTTCTTTTGATATTCATAAGCACTGTGCGCAATTTCATTTTGCATAAAGCCTTGTTCAATAGCTGCAATACTTCCGCCAATTGCATCAACCTGTTCAATTAATTTCCACGCTGCGTTTTCAATTTCATCTGTAAGCGATTCAATAAAATAACTTCCGCCTAAAGGATCAACTGTATCAGCAATGCCGCTTTCATAAGCAGCAATTTGTTGTGTGCGTAAAGCAATGCCGGCCGCTTCTTCTGTAGGTAAACTAAAAGCTTCATCGTAGCCGTTGGTATGCAAACTTTGTGTGCCGCCCAACACAGCGGCTAATGTTTGAACGGTTACTCTTGCAATATTATTTAAAGGTTGCTGCGCCGTTAAAGTGCTGCCGCCGGTTTGTGTATGAAAGCGAAGCATCATAGCTTTTGCATCTGTTGCACCAAGCTCTTTCATCATTTTCGCCCACATTCTTCTTGCTGCGCGAAACTTGGCAACTTCTTCAAACAAATTATTATGTGCATTAAAAAAGAAGGAGAGGCGCTTGCCAAAAACATTTATATCAAGTCCTTTTTCAAGCGCAGCTTTTACATAAGCTTTTCCATTGCTTAATGTGAAAGCAATTTCCTGCACGGCTGTACTTCCAGCTTCGCGGATATGATAACCCGAAATGGAGATCGTATTCCATTTTGGTAATTCATTACCGCACCATTCAAAAATATCTGTGATGATACGCATGGAAGGTTTGGGCGGATAAATGTATGTTCCTCTTGCTGCATATTCTTTTAAAATATCATTCTGTATGGTACCCGAAATTTTTTTAAGATCAGCGCCTTGTTGTTTTGCCAGTGCAACATATAAACTTAGTAAAATAAAACCGGTTGCATTAATCGTCATTGATGTGGTTATATCTTCAAGCTTAATACCATTGAACAGCTCTTTTATGTCTTCAATACTATTAATAGCTACACCAACTTTTCCCACTTCACCATCAGTAAGATCATGATCGCTATCGTAACCAATTTGTGTAGGAAGATCAAATGCAACACTTAAGCCGTGCACGCCTTGTGATAATAAATAATGGTAGCGTTTATTGCTTTCTTCTGCAGTAGAAAAACCTGCGTACTGGCGCATCGTCCAAAGTTTGCCGCGATACATATCAGCCTGAATACCGCGTGTAAACGGAGCCTCTCCCGGCTTCTCCAAAGGAGAGGAGTTGGAAACATCATCCTTAGTATAAATCTTTTTTATTTCAATACCGCTATCTGTAAAACGTTTGGTTTCATCAGGCATAAAAAAAAATTAGAAGAGCCGCAGCAAATTTATTCCATTAGCTTTTTTGCTTCATAGCTTAGAACTTCGCTTACAACTTCATGCAATGTACCTTTCTTATCATTCATTAAAAATTCAAGCAATAATTTATTAAGATCTAAACCTGTAGCATGCGGCGGCAATACATTGGCAAGCTGGTTTATAATAAGAAGATTTTGTTCTTTAAGATTTTTTACAGCATTCCATGCTTCAGGTGTTACATAAATCTGCTGCGTAATATTATAATCAAATTCTGAACGAACGCTTTGCGTAAGCAGTAATTGCATTTCTCTTGCAGAAGCATTAGGCTGATTTACCCTTGTTATAACATGCGGCAGCGCAATTCTGTCAACCAGAATAAGCAAGCGTTCATAAGCCTGCAACTGTATTGATTTTGTGGCAGCATTTTCTTTGGAAACGCCATTTGTATCACTAACAGTTTTTAAACGGGTAGTAAGTATGTAAATAATGCTGCCTGTAACCAGCGCCGTAACCACAACAATAAAAATGATAGAACTTGTATCCAATGTATATGTTTTATGCAAAATAAATAATATGCCTAACAATCAACGATCAAATTAAAAAGCTATTGTTAAACCTCAATCATCTGCCAGAATTAAAATAAGATTTTACTGTTTAACTTTGCAGCGCATTATGAGTGACAGCAGTGAAAAAAAGTATTTCGATTTCTCAGTTCTAAAACGTGTTTTCACATTTGTAAAGCCTTATCGCTGGCGGTTTGTTGTAAGTATTATTCTTGCCATTATACTTTCTTTTTTTACGCCTGTTCGCCCTTTTTTAATACAGCTTACAGTTGATAAAGCAACTGGTAAAAACGTGCATACGCCGTGGGTCATTCAACTGTTATTTCCGCATACGCAGTTAAATGATGCATGGCAGTTTATTATTGCTGTTACTGTTTTCCAGGTTGTATTTATTTTTATAGAAACGGTTGCGCGTTTTTATTTTAGTTTTCTTACTTCATGGCTTGGCCAAAGTGTGGTGCGTGATATGCGTACTGCTATTTATAAAAAAATCCTCGGGCTTAATCTTAAGCAGTTTGATACAACGCCGATAGGCACGCTTACTACAAGAACGATTAATGATATTGAAAGCATCAACGATATTTTTTCTGATGGGTTGATTCCCATTTTTGCTGACCTGCTTTCAATAATTATTGTATTGGTTACAATGTTTGTTACTGACTGGCGGCTTACATTGATTGCACTAATTCCTTTTCCGCTTTTAATTCTTGCCACCTATTATTTTAAAGAAAGTGTAAACAAAAGTTTTATACAGGTGCGTAATGCAGTAGCTGCATTAAATGCGTTTGTGCAGGAGCGTATAACCGGTATGGCGATAGTGCAGGCTTTTGCTGCAGAAGACAGAGAACTTGAAAAATTTAATAAGATAAACAGGCATCACCGCAATGCAAACATCAGGTCAATATTTGCATATTCTGTTTTTTTTCCTATAGTGGAAATTGTGCTGGCGGTTTCCACTGGTTTGCTGGTTTGGTGGCTTGCCGGTCAGGCAGCTTCTAACCCAATAAAAAATAAAGACCTTGCCGGCGAATTGGTTGCTTTTATTCTTTATCTGAATCAAATATTTCGCCCGTTACGTGTAATTGCTGATAAATTCAACGTGATACAAATGGGCGTGATTGCAGCAGAGCGTGTGTTTAAAGTAATTGATAATCCGGATGCATTGGCGCCTTCTGCTGATGATGCTTATGCGCCTCAACAACGACTTGAAGGCAAAGTAGAATTTGATCACGTTTGGTTTGCTTATAACGAAGAAAATTATGTGCTGAAAGATATTTCATTCAAGGTTGAAGCCGGCGAAACGGTTGCCATTGTTGGCCACACAGGCAGTGGCAAAACTTCAATAATAAGTGTATTAAACCGGTTGTATCACATAAATAAAGGGGAGATAAAGCTGGATGATATTAATATAGAAAAATATAACCTTGATACTTTAAGAAAAAATATTGCAGTTGTATTGCAGGATGTATTTCTTTTTTCCGGTTCAGTAATGGATAATATCACACTGCATAATGGTGAAATAAAAAGAGAGGAAGTAATTGAAGCGGCAAAGCTTATCGGCGTGCATGACTTTATTATGCAATTGCCCGGCGATTACGATTATAATGTAATGGAACGCGGCAATACATTAAGCCTTGGTCAGCGGCAATTGATTTCTTTTATACGAGCCATACTTTCTAATCCTGCAGTACTTATTTTAGATGAAGCAACATCCTCAATTGATTCAGAAAGCGAGCTGCTTATTCAAAATGCAATTGATACTTTAATAACCGGAAGAACAGCTATTGTGATTGCACACCGTTTATCAACCATACGTAAGGCAGATAAAATAATTGTATTGGATAAAGGTGAAATAAAAGAAATTGGAACGCACGAAGAACTGCTTGTGCTAAATGGTTTTTATGCTAAGCTGCATAGTATGCAGTTTAAAAAGAATAAAACAGCGGTGATATAGTTTACGATTTTGATTTACGAAGTACGTTTAAGTATTTTGCCTGCGATTTGGTGAAGCAATAAATTATAAACAGCAAATTGTAAATCGTAATTCGTAAATCATTTAATCAAGATAAATTTCAAGCAAACCATCAGGTAAACTTACATGCACTTCTTTTTTCTTACGGTCAATTTTTTTCAGGGTTGATTCATTTAAAGGAATTAAAACTTCTTTATTGTTTAGTGTAATCTGTAATAATATTTGCTGCGGCTGCTCCATCACTGCTTCAACCATACCAAGTTTCTCTTTTTTATTAAAAACAATAAAACCTAAAAGATTTACCGGTGCAGTTTTACTTACCAGGTTTTCAAAATCGGTTTTAGTTAGCCAAACTTTTTTTTGAAGCAATTTTGCAGCTGCTTCTTTTGAATCAATTCCTTCAAGCTTTATAATTGTGTCTGTATTATTTTTTACAGTACTTTTTTCGTGGAAATAAGGTAAATATTCATCTTTTATTTTTTCGATAAAGATTGCTTCTACGGTTTTAAAATCAGTGTTCTTGCCCAATGAATGTTTTAAAATTAGTTCGCCTTTTAAACCATGTGTTGCTACTAATTTCCCTATATGAATATAAGTGCTCAAGAATTTTTTGTATTGATAATTTTAAAATGAATTTAGTTCTGAAACTGCAGCTGCCAAACTTATTACAGTACAAGTGATGCGATCAAGTATAGGACAGGCTGCACGAAGATGCCATAAAAAACTATTGATCGTAACCAAAATAAATACTAAAAAAAAATTTCTGAGCATAAAAACTTAAGAGATGGCATGATAATTAATATAAAATCGAAAATTTATTTTCTTAAGTGTAAAAAGAAAATACATTTGTCGCAGTTACCAATTAATTAAAACATAACTATTATGAACAAAGCTGAATTAGTTTCTAAAATTGCTGATGATGCAGGCCTGAGTAAATCACAGGCAAACAGTGCTCTCGATTCGTTTATTGATGCTGTTACAAAAACGCTTAAATCAGGCGATAAAGTTACACTTGTGGGCTTCGGTACTTTCTCTGTTTCAAAACGCAGTGCCCGCACGGGACGTAACCCGCAAACCGGGGAAACTATTAAGATAAAAGCTAAAAAGGTTGCCCGCTTTAAAGCAGGTAAAGAACTGGCAGCCAAAATATAATGCCGTTATATATAAAAGGCTGATAGAATAAATCAGCCTTTTATTTTTGGATAATCAAATTTAATACAATCAAATAAAAATTATGGGTAGAGGCGATAAGAAAACAAAAAAAGGAAAAATAGCAAAAGGTTCTTTTGGAAAAAGCAGGCCAGCTAAACCTGCAAGAGCAAAAAAAGCAAAAGAAGCAAAGGAAAAACCTGAATAGTTGCGTATTAGAACTACGGAGCCAGTCTCTCAACCTTCCAACTCCCTTCTGCAGTTTTGGTATATTGAATGCGATCGTGCAAGCGATTGGTACGACCTTGCCAGAACTCAATTTTTAAAGGCATAACCCGGTAACCACCCCAATGTGGCGGCCGGGGAATGCTGTTTTTAAATTCTTCTTTATAATGTTGTGTATTTGCTTCAAGCAATTCCCTGCTTTCAATAACATTACTTTGTGGTGAAGCCCACGCACTAATACGGCTGCCTTCAGGTCTTGATAAAAAATAAGCCTCGCTTTCTTCAGCGGAAATTTTTTCAACTTCACCTTCAATTCTAATTTGCCTTTCAATTTCTTTCCAGAAAAAAGTTAAAGCAGCGCAGGGATTTTCTTCAAGCTCTTTGCCTTTATGGCTTTCATAATTTGTATAAAACACAAAACCATTTTCGTTAAAACCTTTCAGCAAAACAATTCTTGCAGACGGCCTGGCATTTTTAGTTGCTGTGGCCAGCGTCATGGCATTTACTTCAGGTATTTCGCTGTTCATGGCATCATTCCACCAACGCTCAAATTGCTCAATTGCATCTGATGCCACATCGGCTTCATTTAATGTATGCAAACTGTAATCTTTGCGTATATCAGCGATGGATTTGTTCAATGAGTTTTGTGTTTTGAGTTTTTTGTTATTCAACTTTTGAAGCACTTGCTATATCAACAACTTTAAAACTCCCCTTAGGGTTTGGGAGTTAATTCACCAGCGTGCCCACACTCATGCCTTCTATAACTTTTAAAAGATTGCCTGGTTTATTCATATCAAAAACAATAATAGGCAAGTTGTTTTCCATACAAAGCGTAAATGCTGTCATATCCATTACTTTCAAATTTTTTAAAATACATTCCTGGTAAGTAATGGTTTCATATTTTACAGCTGTAATATCACGTTCAGGATCGGCAGTGTAAATACCATCAACACGGGTGCCTTTTAAAATTACATCCGCTTTAATTTCCAAAGCTCTTAATGAGCCTGCAGTATCTGTAGTAAAATAAGGATTACCAGTGCCTGCGGCAAAAATTACCACGCGGCCCTTTTCCAAATGGCGTATTGCCCTGCGGCGTATATAAGGTTCTGCAACCTGCTCCATTTTTATTGCACTTAATAAACGCGTATCAACACCAACGCGCTCAAGCATTGCCTGCATGGCCATGCCGTTTATACTTGTAGCCAGCATGCCCATATAATCACCATGCGCACGTTCAATACCTGTTTCAATTTCGTTGGCACCGCGGTAAATATTGCCGCCACCAATTACCACCGCTACCTGCACGCCAAGTTCGGTTATAGATTTTATGTCGTTTGCATACTGCTCAATTATTATTGGGTTAAACGGTTCAAAGCCATCAACGCCGTTGCCCATTAAAGATTCGCCGGAAAGTTTCAGCACTATTCTTTTGTATCCTGGTAGCATGCTTGTGTTTATTATTTTTTTTGTTGAATGATGGCTGCAAATTAAGTTAAAAGTCAAAAGTCAAAAATCAAAATTCAAAACTGATGCATACATTTTTACTTTTTACTTTTGATTTTTTAATTATTGTCATATGAATTCTGCAATGTATTACAGCGATTACCTTCAGCTTGATAAAATTCTTGGAAGCCAGGAACCCGCAAGTTTTAAAAATGATAACCAGCCCGCACATGATGAAATGTTATTTATTATCATTCATCAATCGTATGAGCTTTGGTTTAAACAAATTTTATTTGAACTGGATTACGTATTAAAGGTTTTTAATAAAGAAACCATAAATGATAATTCTGAAGACCTGAATCTTGTGTTGCACCGCTTAAGAAGAGTTATAAGAATTTTCGAATTGTTAAATCAGCAGGTAAGTATTTTAGATACAATGACGCCGCTTGATTTTTTAGAGTTTCGTAATTTATTAACTCCGTCTTCAGGTTTTCAAAGTACCCAGTTTCGCTTAATTGAAGCTACGCTTGGTTTGCAAATGGATAGCCGTCACCAACATACTTATTATAAAAGAACGGGCGAAGGTGGATTTACTCAAGGTGATTACAACAGGATTAATGAAAGAGAAGCTATAGAAAATCTTTCAGAGCTTATAAATAAATGGCTTGAAAGAATGCCTTTTTTTGAAGAACAGTTTTGGAAAAATTACAAAGCCTTATCTATAAACAATACTGAAGCACATATTTTTTGGAATGATTACAGGCAGATATACAAAACCGGTTTAACAGAAAGAGAAGCGAATAAAATTGTTGATTTTGATTATGTTTTTTTCAACAAAATTCATGAAGAAATTACTGCAGAAAATGTAAGTCAGTTAAGAAGCAATTTTTCTGCGGCTGCTTTACGGGCTGCTTTGTTTATTATGCTGTACAGAGATTTTCCGGTGTTTCAAACATCTTATCAAATATTAGATTCGTTGGTTGAAATTGATCATCTTATGAGCAACTGGCGGCATAAACATTTAATAATGGTGAGAAGAATGATTGGTATGCGTGTGGGTACAGGCAATACTTCCGGAGCAGGATATTTGGAAGGCGCTTTAAACAAGCATTATGTGTACCGTGATATTGCCGGGCTTTCAACTTATTTAATTGAAAGAAGCAATTTACCAAAGCTGCCTGATGAATTAATAAAGCACCTGAGTTTTAATACAGATTAAATTTTATAGCAGTTGTAAGTTTTAATAAACCAGAATTTTATTTATTTCAACTCCATTCTTCCATATCTTTTTCCTGCTGGCGCTTATATACTTTTTTAGACAGGTAATAGCTTAATTCATATAAGCCAAATAATGGAAGAAATACAATGGTTTGGCTATACCAGTCAGGACTAGGTGTAATTACAGCAGCAACAACCAGCAAAATAACAATTGCATACTTGCGGGTTCGCCGTAAAAACTGCGGAGTGATAATACCAATTTTTGTAAGCGCATAAGTAAGCACCGGCATTTCAAAAGCAATACCGCAGCCTATAATAACATCTGTAAGGTTATCAATATAATCGTTTATAGTTGGCCTTGTTGTAACCATATTAAGCGCACTTACCTGGAAGGTGGCAAGAAAATTAAAAGTAAATGGCCCTAAAACAAAATAGCCAAATGCCCCACCTAAAAAGAAAAAAAATGAAACCCAAAATATAACAAAGCGCGTTCCTTTTAATTCTTTGGGTTTAAGTGCAGGTTTTACAAAACGCCAGAACTCCCAAAAAACGTAAGGGAAAGCAGCAATTAAACCGCCTACAAATGCTATCGAAAAACTGCTGAAAAACTGGCCGCCAAAAGTAGTGGTTTGCATACTTATGTTTACAGGCGGCAAGCAAAGCCCGTTACCTAAACCAAGTGCATGGCTAAGATTGCAAATAACACGATAGCTTATAAAATTTGGATTTATCGGGCCGGCAATAACGTTATCAAATACCCATTGTATTTTAACGAAAATTATTATTGCAAAAAATATTACAACAAGCAACGAGCGGATAATATGCCATCTTAATTCTTCAAGGTGATCTATAAAAGCCATTTCACCTTTGCCCTGGCTTCTGCGCCCGAAAAAACCTTCTGCCATGTATGTTCGTCTTTTTTAAAAAGGGTACAAATGTACGTGGCGGGTAAACATGCAATTATAAAAAAAATAAATTGTAAAGATGTTAACGTAGCAGTTTAAGTTTTACCATTTCAATCCTGGTATCGCTTACATTCAAAATATCAAATTCATATTTATCAATTATGATGCGCTCTTTAGCGTGCGGAATGGTTTCATGCTGATTAATAATATAACCAGACAGCGTTTCAGATTCGCTATCTGGAAAATCAAGATCATATTTTTCATTCAGGTAATCCAGTTCAAGCCGGCCTGAAAATATAAATTCATTTTCTGCAATTTGCTTTCCAACAAACTCTTCAGTATCGTATTCATCCTGTATCTCTCCAAAAATCTCTTCCAGTAAATCTTCCATGGTTATAATGCCAGCTGTACCGCCAAACTCATCAACAACCCATGCAATGCTTTTTCTTTCTTTATTGAATTTATTCATTAAATCTGTTGCACTCATGGTTTCGGGCACAACAGGAATGGGCAGTAAAATAGAACGCAGATCCTCAGGTTTTTTAAAAAAATCAAGCTGGTGAATATATCCCTGAATATTATCAATATTGCCTTCATACACAACAAGCTTACTTAACTTGGTTTCTACTAAATGCTGCAATGCCTGCTCAACAGAATTATGTATTTCAACTCCTTCTATTTCTGTTCGCGGCACAAGGCATTGCCTTACCTTGATTGAAGGCAACGATAATGCATTCTCAAAAAGTTCGGTATTTAAATCCTGTGAATCAGGATCCTGTTCTCTTGTTTGCTGATAAAAATGTTCAAGATCAACTTTAGAAAAAGGTTCGCCTTTATCTTTTATTCTTACATTAAAAAGATACTTTAAAATATTTTCTGCAAGGTTTACAAATAATGAAGAAATGGGATTGAATATATTATAAAACAGTTTTGCAAACGGCGCAAAAAAACTTAATAAGCTATTATTGCGTGCACGAAAAATTGCTTTTGGCAAAAACTCGCCAATGATTAAAACAACCAGCGATGAAAGTATGGTATCAAACAACAGCTTTACATATTCATTTTGCAGTTTGAGCGGGTTCCATAAAGAAGTGCGCATCAGTTCGCTGAACAATAAGCCATAAATAACCAAAAAAATATTTATGCCAACTAAGCATACACCTAAAAATCGCGAAGGGTTTTCCATGAATTTTGAAAGAATACTGCCGCTGCTGAGGCCTTGCTTTTTTTTCAGTTCAACAGAGAGACGACTTACGCTGATGAAAGCAATTTCAAGCCCTGAAAAGAAAGCTATGAAAAGAAGTGTAAAGGCAATCCATAAAATCAGGTTAACAGAATCCATATATCGAATATAGATGAAGTTTATTAAAGTATTTATTTGATTCTTTTATTTGTATATTTTGGTGAACGGGAAAAATGAATAACTGCAATAATTGTTATTGGTTCTGTTGAAGGATTATAAAATATTTTATAAGGAAAGTGTGTTAATATTATTCTTCTGATTTTGCTGTGCTTTTTTATTTTTGAAAATGCTAAAGGACTCTTCAATATTTTTTGAAACGCTTTGTCAACATCGTTGCGAAATTTTTTTCCTAAATTATCTTTCTCTCTTTCATACCATTCAAAAATTTCAACAATTTCTTTAGCAGCTCTCAAATCAATTTTCAGGTTGCTGTAATTTATCATTTTTTATTTCTTCCAGCTTTTTATCGAGCATCAATTTTAATTCTTCTCCGGTATAAAATTTTCCTTCACCTCTTTCATACCTGGCTACCCTTTCTTCAAGCATGGCAATTACTTCAGGTGATTCTTCTTCAAATTCTTCATTTGAATTATCTGCATCAATACTTTCCCATAATTCATCAATTATGCGAAGTTTTTCTTCAGTTGAAAGGTTTTTTATTTCAGATGTATCAAAAGGCATAATTAAAATTACAAAATTATTTATTTGCTTCAGCCTGCTCTTGCAAACCCTGGCTTTTTCCCATTTCTAAAATCCAGTCTTTACGTTTTAATTCAAAGTTAGTTCCAAGATATAAACGCCTTACCTGTTCATTGTCCGCAAGCTCTTCTGCGGTGCCATGCTGAAAAATTACTCCATCAATTAAAAGATAAGCACGGTCACAAATTGAAAGTGTTTCATTCACATTATGATCAGTAATAAGAATGCCAATGTTTTTATATTTTAATCTTGCAACAACACCCTGGATGTCTTCTACAGCAATCGGGTCAACGCCGGCAAAAGGTTCATCTAATAAAATAAATTTGGGATCAACAGCCAGCGCTCTTGCAATTTCTGTTCTGCGCCTTTCACCGCCACTTAAACTATCGCCGTTGTTTTTTCGCACATGAACTAAATTAAATTCCTTCAACAAATCTTCTAATTTATCCATGCGTTCCTGCTTCTTCATTTTAGTCATTTCAAGCACTGCAAGTATATTATCTTCCACACTTAATTTTCTGAACACAGATGCTTCCTGCGGTAAATATCCAATGCCCATTTGGGCACGCTTGTACATAGGCATTTTAGTAATGTTCTCTTCATTTAAAAAAACTTCTCCTGAATCTGCTTTAATTAAACCAACAACCATATAAAATGTTGTGGTTTTGCCTGCACCGTTTGGCCCAAGCAATCCAACAATTTCGCCTTGCTGCACATTTATTGAAACATCATTTACAACGGTGCGGCTGCTGTAGGTTTTAATTAAATTTTTTGTAGTAATGACTATATTCAAAATATTTTTCTTTCAACAAAAATAGATGATGACGGATAAATGAAACAGTAACTGTTTTTTCTTAACAAGAATTATTGTCTATTGATACAATTCCTGTTCATCAGTATCAGGCGTTTTCTGCCACAAATTTTTTTTGAAGAATTTTTGCTTTGGAATGACTTTCGTTGTATGAACTTAAATATCTAAGCTTTTCCCGGAAAGTTTTTTATTAAGGTTATATAAGGAATTCAATAAGCTGTCAGGTTTTTTAATGATGGCTTAAAATTGGAAGATATATTTTAATGAAAGCTGAAATTCATATTGGTACTTCGGGCTGGAGTTATAAACATTGGAGAAATATTTTTTATCCAGAAGGTTTGAAAACAACCGATTGGTTAAAGTTTTATGCGCAGCATTTTAATATAACTGAATTGAATACAAGTTTTTATCATTTACCCAAACCTGAAACAACAAAAGGCTGGGCAAAGAAAGTGCCTCATGGCTTTATGTTTTGTCCAAAGATGAGCCGCTACTTAACACACATGAAAAAACTCAACGATCCTGAAGAAAGTTTTGAACAGTTCTTTGATGTGTTTACACCGCTGAAAAGAAAACTCGGACCAGTGCTTATTCAATTGCCGCCATCATTACATTTTCATGCAGATAAAGCTGAACATTTATATAAGCTTTGTAAAAAGAAATATGCTTATTACAAATTTGCGATGGAAGTACGGCATCAAACATGGCTGGAAAAAGAAAGTTTAGACTTGATGAAACATTACAATATTACTTTTGTAATTGCACAATCAGGCACACGATTTCCCTATGCTGAAAATGTAACTGCAGAGCATATTTATGTACGTTTTCATGGACCGCAACAATTGTATGCGTCTTCTTATTCTGAAGAACAGCTTAGAAACTTCGCTGGCTTATTTAAGCAATGGAAAAAAGACGGACACAGCGTTTGGGCTTTCTTTAATAATGATGTATTTGGTTATGCAATTGTAAATGCAAACCAACTGATAGAAATGTGCAAATAATTAGTTCAGATTATACTGCACGTATCAAAGTACATATTGTTTACATAAAAATATTGCCTTGTCAACATCAAGATTTTATTAAAAAGGCGCAATAAAACAAACAGCAAATAACATCATAAAAAAAGCTCCGCATTTATGCGGAGCTGCTCATAGGTTGGATAAATACTTAAATTATTTCGCTAACTTTTTTTCTACCTTACTTCTTTCATTACCTTCTGACTGTATAGCCTTTTTAACCTTTTTTGGTGAAGCGCCTGTTTTCTGGCTTTCATAATTCACTTCATAATCCTGGCCTGCCGCAACTTTGCGACGGTCCTGGCTTCTTCCGCGGGTTGATGATTCTTTTGACATAATGATTTTTTATAAAAAAAATAAACAAAATCATGCCAAATACTATACATCTGTTTGTAAAAATAATGTGCTTCTTCAAATCATTTTATCAATAGAAAAGCCTCAAGCTTCATATCGTCCTCCATGCAACAGGAATAGAATTATAAACATTTAGTTTTGGCCTTATTTGG
>Ga0206952_10088_pt1 | contig 29351 bp, 21 predicted proteins | sample Alteio_BWOrgHeat_39_FD_152966 | JGI IMG/M metagenome (GOLD analysis project Ga0206952, IMG submission 152966) | Enriched cells from forest soil in Barre Woods Harvard Forest LTER site, Petersham, Massachusetts, United States -... | ecosystem: Environmental > Terrestrial > Soil > Temperate forest >... | reverse complement strand
CAGGGGCATCCATCCAGACCGGAAAGCCGGTCATGATAAACCCCTTAATTTGAGTGAGTGCCGCCTGGGGTAGCGCGTAAAGGTCGCTGGGGTTCTCGGGGATAGCGAGGACATAAAGAATGCCACGGGAATACTTGTCCATGAACAGGAGCGGCGCACCGCCAGCGTTGGCAATGCCGCGCACGATCGGCCAAGCATCATTGGTCTGGAAGGCCACTTCCGGCACAAGAACGTCGACGGCTGGTATCGGGCGAGTGCCGAAACCGTCCCAGAATTGGTCCATTTTCAACACATTCCCAGTAACGTGCAACTCAGCGATTTGCTCGATGCCTTTTCCTTCCAGAGCCTTGAGGAGGGAGGCGGTGATAACTACGTTGCCACCCTGTTCGAGATGCTTCCTGATCTTAGAGACGATCTCGGGATCGTACTTGGCCTGCTCGGTGAGCAGGACAGTGTGAACATCGGTGGGGAACTCGGGCCGCATGTCGATAGGCAGGCCGATCATGCCGAGGTAGTTCTGAAGGAAGTCTTCGCCGAGTGACTGGTAGGGCTTGTAACTCGCGATGCCGATGGGATGGCCAAGCTTGCCGACGACGGCGTTAGCAGTATTAAGTGCATATCCCGCGGCTGTGGCCCAGGTGATGGGTTCAGTGGTTCCTGAGTCGGCGTGCCATTTCTCGAGACCCGATTCGGTGAAGCTGGTTGCTTTGCCGCTCCACGCCTTGCGGTCGCCGACCTGCGCTTCGCGTAGCAGGTCACTGTACTGGAAGAGCAAGATCTGCGGGGTTTTGGCCAGCACAGTGTCCCAAAGCTGCTCCGCGTAACGGTCGATGTAGAAAGTGCCATAGGTGTCAACCCATCCACCGCCGTTGCGGCCCGGGGCGATGTTGTCGAAGTAGCGGACGATCTCGTAGCTCTCGTATTGCTGGAGGTGCTGGTCGTTGAGGACAGGGTCCCGAGTCTCAGTGCCAGTGTAGATGCCGTCGTAGATCTTCGGTTCCTTGTCGAGATCGTAGCCGTTGGCCGGGAAGTGCTCATACCAGTTGGGGAACTTAATGATGACCTTGACGCGCGGATTGACGGCACGCGCCGGGCCGAGGACAAGGTCGCGCGAAACATCATCCATGAGCCTGAGGCGGAAGTCGGTCCAGGTCTGGGCGCCTTTGGCGGCGATATCGGAGTCGCGCTTGGTGTTGTTGAAGAAGAAGTCGTCGAGGATGATCTCGTCGAACTGGCGCGCGGTGATTTCGGCGATGTGCCTGACCAACTCACGCTGTTTTGTATCGGTGTAGCACATGGATACGAATGTACCGTCGAAGGCTGCATCCGGCGAATCGAAGCCTGCGCTATCGCCTGAGTCGACATAGGCGATGCCGCCAGCAACCTGAACGCCGTGGGTCGCGAAGAAGGCTTTGACCGTGTTGAGCAGTCCCTCGTCCGCGACAACTCCACTGCGGTAACTCTCAATGTAGACCTTGTCTACGCGGATCTGGCTGGTGAGGTCGTCCCAGGATTTCTGCAGATACGCCGGGTCCTTCATGTGCTGGACGACACCGACGGGAATATAGACCGCAACGCGGAACTGGTCGTGAGCGGGCGGCTGAGCGGCCTTCAGGCTGAGGGATGCCGCGATAAGGACCAACAAAGTGAAGAAACGAGAGCGAGCGTACATTCCGGTCTCCTACGGTCACGCGAGGTGCTGGCCTTCGAACCGAGCCAGTATATGTACAGGATCTCCTGAAGTAAAACGTTTAAGGGAAACATGAGCGAACGCGGGACGGCACGGCACAGTCTGATTCCTGTGTTTCGCAGCCAGTTCTGTGGACGTTCCAACTCCGTGATGCCTCAGACGGGAAGCCGAATGCTCTTGCTGGTTTGGCGTCCACATTTTGTTGGAGACGGTTCTAGATCTTAGGTTTGACTATTCCCCTACAAATTTGGCTTGACAAAATCAATTCGTTAGGAGTGAGATATCCGCGCACTCTCAAATAAAACGTTTTTGTACGGGAAATTGCAGTTATTTTCTGGGGGGGTACTTGTGATGATACAGAGGTGGGTCTGGTCCGCAGTCTTCCTTGGCTCGCTCCTGATCGGCGGGTCTCTGGCATTTGCGCAAGGTGTTTTCGCAACTCTTACAGGCCTTGTGACGGATCCATCGGGAGGCGTAATTCCAAACGCGAAGATTACCCTGCGAGACGCGCTCTCCGGCACAATCCGAGATACTGTGACCAACGGGGACGGCTACTACACTTTCGCCGCGACGGCAGTGGGCACGTATGAGTTAACGGTGGATGTCCAAGGCTATCGTCAGTATAAGATCAGCGACATTGAACTTGGCGGCGGCGATCAGCGCAACATTAGCGTTAAGCTGGTGATCGGCTCGACGGCCGAAACAGTCCAGGTGAATGCGGAGAGCACCGCTCTGGCTGTAACGGACTCCGGAGAAAAATCCTTCTCGCTGGAAACAAAGGAGCTCGAGAACTTCACGCAGGTTGGCAGCAATGCCGCTGAATACATCAAGATCATTCCCGGCTTCGGCATTCAAAACGGCACCCAAAACAAATCGAATTACAACGGACAGACGATCGGAATCAATGCAAACGGCGACTCCGGCAGCCAAAGTCCATTAAACGCGGCGTACTCATACAACGGTCTACCAACAAATTCTCTCGACATTACTGCGGACGGCGCGCACGTGTCGGACCCCGGTTGCAACTGCGACACACCCGTAAATCCGAATTCCGATTTTCTTCAGGAGTTCAAGGTCCTGACGTCGAACTTCAGTGCAGAAGAACAGAAAGGACCCATCCTGATCACCTCGGTGACAAAGGCAGGTGGCTCGGATTTCCATGGTAACGCCTTCTTCTCCGCCCGAAACCACGTCCTCAATGCAAACGACTGGCTGAATAATTTCAGCGGCGTCAAGCAGCCTGCGAATTCCTATTACTATCCAGGCGGCACCATCGGGGGCCCGATCATTATTCCCGGAACCGGCTTTAACAGAGATCGAAAGAAGCTGTTTTTCTGGACCGGATTCGAGTATTACCACCAGACGTTGGACACAGGACTGCTGAGGGCTACGGTGGCCACGCCTGGAGAGCTTGGCGGTGATTTCTCGCCGGCGGAAGTTGCGAAAGAAGGAAACATTACGGCATCTGGCAAGGCTCCTGGACAACTCAATGCCGCCGCGATCGCCGCCTTCGGCGGGACGACAATCCCAATGTGCAGCGGTACTCCCAATGGCAAGTGTATCGATCCGAACATGCTGGCCCTTGCTAAACAGTTTCCAGCTGCTAACGCCGATCCCAACGCCACTGGCGGATATAACTACACCCAGGCTGAAATCTTCGATCAGAACAACCGGCAGTGGACCATTCGTGGGGATTGGGACATTAGCGACAACACAAAGGTGTTCGTTCGCTACAACTATCAGCGAGAGCTGCAGCAATTCCCGGTTGGTCTCTGGTGGCGCAATACCGACCAGGTGCCGTACCCGACTCCCATCGACGGCAAGAACAAATCCGACTCTATATCGGGCACGCTCACCCATGTTTTCAATCCGACGATGACGAATGAAACGGTGGTGGCTTACACTTTTGTAGGCTTCCCCAACGTATTTGCGGATCCTTCCAAAGTAAACCGTGCCAACGTCGGTTATGGCTATCAGGGAGTGTTCCAGAACGGCGTGGCACAAATCCCGTCCTTCGGCAATTATGGCCCGAGCGAAGCCGCGTTGTCCCTCAATCCAGGTGGTTTTGAGGCAGGCGGGCCTTCCGAAGGTCTATACGCGAACAAGTGGATGCCAAGTATCGGTGACACGCTTACCAAGGTCTTTGGCAACCACACGGTGAAGGCAGGCGGATTCTATGAGTGGATTCGGAACTCGCAGCCGGACAACCAGTTCACCAATGGCTTTTTGCAGGTTTCCGTAGGCAACTCCTTCAGTTATGGAAATGAGTATGCCGATTTCTTGACGGGTAATCTGTCCAACTACTCGGAGACCAACAAAAATCGAATCAACGATATCCACTACACCACGTGGGAGTTCTTTGGGCAGGATTCCTGGAAGGCGACGCGGAAGCTCACGCTGGAATTCGGTGTACGCTTCAGCCACTTCACTCCGTGGATTGACGGTGAGGGCTTCGGTTACTCGATCTTTAACCAGTCTCAATTCAACCCGAGTTGCGCATCATCTCCGACATTCTGCGGTTTTCAGTGGCACGCGAAGGACAACTCTGTCCCGCTTGGAGGATTCTCAACGCGGGCGCTGTTCTATCAGCCTCGTCTGGGCGTGGCGTACGATGTCTCCGGAGCTGGAAAAACCGTTCTCCGTGGAGGTTGGGGCCGCTTCTACTATCACTCCGGACAATTCACGAATGGTCTTGAAGCATCCGCGGGCGTGGCAGCGGCCAACTTGTCGCCCAGCAACTGGGTAGGAAGCACGGGCTGCCCAACCAATCCTTCTACCGGCTCATCTTTGTTTGCAGCGTATCTTTCCTGCCTGAATCTGGCTGCGACGCCTGCTTCGCCATCAGCTGTCGATGCGAAGGACGATAGCCAGCCATACACAGATAGCTGGAGTGCGACCATCGATCAACAGACGCCCTGGCAAGGTTTGTTAGAGATGGCCTACGTCGGCAACCGCAGCAGAGATCTGCAGAACACTCAGGGCGGAGCTGGCAGCAACATCAACCTTGTACCAGCAGGCTCCATGTTATCGGCCAGCAATCCGGGAACGGCCAATTCGAACCTGTACAGACCGTTGCAGGGTTACGGCGATCTCAACCTAGCTACAAACAATCTTTACAGCAACTACAACGCTCTGCAGGTGAGCTGGGCGCGTCACGCCGGGTTCTACGTTATTCAGGCGAACTACACATTTCAGAAGGCGCTGGGCATCCCGAATCCTACAGCGGACCCGTTCAACCTCGCGAGCAACTATGGCGTCCTTCCGTCGGACCGGCGGAATCTTTTCAACGCCGCCTACTCAATTGACCTCGGAAATCGCGTCCATGTGAATCCCTTCGTAAATGGAGCTCTGAACGGATGGCAGTTCTCGGGAATCACACAGTTGCAAAGCGGTGCCAACCTCACCTATGGCGGCAATTACGGCAACAACATCAACACAAACTTCAACATGGCCTTGACTTGCGTAGCGACAGCCGCGGAAATGGCTGCAGGCATCTCGTGCCCGCAATCGGCTGCTATTATTCCTGGCTCGATCAGTACGACCAACCCAACCGGGATTCCCATCAATAACCAATCGATCCTGGGAACGAATGCAGCACAGTTGAACCCGCTCGTAACCTGCAACCCAAGCGCCAACAGGGGTGGCCATCAATACGTCAACAGTAACTGCTTCGTAGCACCCACCGTAGTCGGCCACAATGGACCGGTAAATCTGCCTGTGTCCTATGGTCCGGGTTTCTTTGATTCAGATCTGGCAGTCTTCAAGAACTTCCAGATGTCTGAGACCAGAAAGCTTCAATTCCGCGTGCAGGCTTACAACTTCCTGAACCACCCGTTGTATTCGTTCCCGAGTGGCAGCAATCTCACCCTTCAGTTCGAGCAGGACCCGGTGACTGAGCAGATCACGCAAGCAAATTCAAACTTCGGCACCACAACTCAAAAGCAGGGTCAGCGCATTCTGGAGTTTGCAGCGAAGTTCTATTTCTAAGTTGATTGGAAGGTACAAAATTCATCCAAACGGAGTAAGGTGGACTTCATCGTTCATGTAGTTGGGATCAGTTGACGGTATGTTGAAGTTTACCTTCACTTTTGTTTTGAGCCTTGCTTTTACTACGTTCGCACAGTCGCCCCAACAACTGGTGCAGGACGCGCAGCAGAAGCAGCGGGCGGGTGATCTTGAGGGTGCGGTTGCGGGGTATCAGCAGTTTCTTCGAATGTATCCCGAGGCAACCGCCATCCATTCGAACCTCGGCGCGGCTCTGGCTGACTTAGGCAGGTTTGAAGAAGCCATCTCCCAATACAAAATTGCCCTGAGCCAATCCCCTAAGCTCACACAGGCAAGACTCAATCTTGCCCTTTGCTACTACAAGATGGGCAGAATCGAAGATGCGGCCACCGAGCTTGAAAAGGTTCGTGTCGAAGATCCCGGAAACCGCCAGGCTGCACTTCTCTTAGCGGACTGTTACATGCGGCTGGGGTGCGAGAACGACGTCATCCGGGTTCTCGATCCAGAAGAAAAGAAATACCCTGACGATCTGGCCATTGCCTATCTGCTGGGAACAGCATTGATCCGAGAGAAACGAGTGGAGGAAGGGCAGGTCCTGGTCGACCGCATTCTGCGCAATGGCGACTCTGCAGAGGCGCACTTAATGCTGGGGACTGCGAAGATGGGCGCTTCCGATTTTGCGGGCGCTCGCGATGAATTTGCCAAGGCCGTTACCCTGAACCCAAATCTGCCTGAAGTTCACGTTCTTTACGCCAAAGCGTTGATGCTGACGGGCGACTCCGATCTTTCCACAAAAGAGTTCACGGCCGAATTGCAGGTGGACCCTTATAACTTCGACGCGAACCTGCAATTGGGTGCAATGGCAAAGCAAGAGCAGAACTACGAACAGGCTAAGAAGTACTTTGTGCGCGCTGAAGAAACCCGGCCGGGAGATCCTGGAGTTCGGTATCAACTGGCGTTGCTCGCACTTGAGCAAGGCGACCCGGAGAAGGCGCGGCAGACGCTGGAAGCTCTTGTGAAAGAATCGCCGCAGTTCCTCGAAGCGCATGTCTCCTTGGCCCTGGTTTACTACCGGTTGAAGCGGACGGAAGACAGCAAGCGAGAGCGTGAGATTGTTCAGAAATTGACCGCCGAGGTGCAGGCCAAGCAGCCGGGGGTCAATCAGAATGGTGGCAAGCTACAGTGATTCCGAAACTGGCGTCAGCCATCGAGCGCAGAGTGATTCCCTTTCTTAAGTTTGTGGTAACGAGGACTGGATGCCTGTTTCTATTCCTCGTTCTGGCTGCACCTGCCATCGCCGCAGCGCAGGCTAATCATCAGCCCTCCTTCCCCTGCGCTCAGTGCCACACCGAAGCATTGTCGCAACCAACCACAAATATGGCACAGGCCCTCGAAACAGTGGAGCTGAGCCGAGTTCTAGTCGATCATCCACTACTCTCCGCAACTTATGGCAAATATTCCTACCGGATTGAACGACGGGGAGATCAGAGTATCTATTCCGTCACAGATGGAACAGCAACTGTCACAATGCCGATTCGATGGGGGCTCGGTGCGAGTTCCGCCATAGGTCAGACATTTGTATTGGAGAAAGATGGAGAGCTGTTCGAGAGCCGCATGAGCTGGTTTCGGGAGTTGAATAGTCTTGGGCCAACGCTGGGCAGCGCCGGCTCGCTTCCTGCCGATGTGCACGAGGCTGCCGGACGGTTAATGAGTCACGATGACAAGCTGGCCTGCTTTGGATGCCACGCGACAAATACGGCACAGGGAACCCAACTCGCGCTGGATAGAATGATCCCGGGAGTGCAGTGCGGCGATTGCCACGAAGGGACTGAGGCGCATCTTGCGGCAATGTTGCGGAAGAGCGCAGAACCGGTGGTTCCACCTGCGCTGTCGAAGATGTCGGCAGAACAAACCTCCAACTTCTGTGGCCGATGTCATCGGACTTGGGCAGAAATCGCAATGCAGAGAAACCCTAGTGTCTCAAACATTCGCTTTCAGCCTTATCGCCTGACGGGAAGTAAATGCTACGACCCGGACGATACCCGGATAAGTTGCGTGGCATGCCACAACCCCCATCAAGAGGTGAGTGCTCAACCGGTTGACTACGACTCGAAGTGTCAGGCATGTCATGGAGGTGGGGAGCTCGGAGCCAAGGCTTGCCCGGTTTCAAAAAGCAAGTGCGTAACATGCCATATGCCGAAGATCGAGCTACCCGGTGGACACTATAAATTCTCCGATCATCGGATCCGGATTGTGAAACCAGATGAACCCTACCCCGGCTAGGCTGAGACCCCACGAATCTATCCCAACAAACACCGCTGCGCCAAGGGATACCAGCGGTTGCTCGGTGATAGGATGATGCCGATGAGGTTTTCCAGACGCGGGTTTCTCCGCCTCGGCATGGCTGCCGGGGCCGCGAAGGTTCTGAACATCCACTCACGGGCGCAAGGCACAACTAATCAGCCGCTGTTCAGCGAAGTGCTGTCCTCGGCATCCGGCATTCACTGGGTCCACGAAAACGCGATGTCTGAGAGTCGCTTTCTGCCTGAGGCGCTTGGACCGGGCTGCGCCTTCCTCGATTATGACAACGATGGGTGGATGGATATTTTCCTGGTTAACAGCGGCCCCAGCGATTTCTGGAAACCTTCGAAGCCTGTTCGCAATGCTCTCTACAAAAACAATCGGGATGGAACTTTTACGGACGCGACCGAAAAGGCCGGTGTTGCCGGAGCGTATTTCGGAATGGGGGTTGCTGTTGGAGACTACGACAACGACGGCTGGCCGGACCTCTTCGTGACGGCCTACGGCAAATGCATCCTCTACAAAAACAATCACGATGGAACATTTACAGACGTTACCGAGAAAGCCGGCGTTGCCACTCCCGGATGGACGACCAGCGCAGTTTGGTTCGATTACGACAATGACGGCAGACTAGATCTGTTTGTCTGCAGTTTTGTGGACTACACAGGAGTACGCAAGCTTGAGTGCGGCAATAACCAGTTAGGTAAGAATTACTACTGTGTTCCACGACTGTTCAAGCCGACGCCCAGTTTCCTTTACCACAATAACGGAGATGGCACCTTCACCGAAGTCAGCAAAGGGACGGCCATAGCCGAAGCAATGGGTAAAGGCCTCGGAGTCGTCGCCACCGACATCAACAACGACGGCCGGATGGATCTTTTCGTCGCCAACGATACCGTGCAGAATTTTCTGTTCGTCAATCGCGGTTCCGGAAAAAATGGTCATTGGAATTGGGATGAGATTGCCCTGCAGTCTGGAGTTGGCTTCAGCGAGAGTGGCCGGACGCGCTCAGGCATGGGTGTAGATGCGGCAGACCTCGACGGAGACGGATGGCAGGACCTGTTCGTCGCCAATGTAGATCACGAGTTTTATTCGGTCTATATCAACGACAAGGACGAGACCTTTCACGACGCGGCTCAGAGAGTAGGCGTGGCCAACGATACAAGGCTGATGAGCGGCTGGGGATTGAAATATTTCGATTACGACAACGATGGCGCCGTAGATCTCATCCTCGCCAATGGCCACCCTGACGACATGATCGATAGCTACTCCATGCAGGTGAAATACAAGGAACCGCTGTTGCTCTACCACCAAGGCGAAGATGGCAAGCTGCACAATGTAAGTCAAACGGCAGGCCCGATATTTCAAAAGCAGTTCGCTGCACGAGGTCTGGCCGTGAGCGATTATGACAATGATGGCGCCTTAGACGTGATCATCGGGGTCAATGGTGGCCCTCCCGTACTACTCAAAAACAACGCCGCCAATGGCAACAACTGGCTGGGATTGAAGCTGGAGGGTGTTAAATGCAACCGCGATGCAATCGGAGCGCGCATCATCTGGAAAGCCGGGGGCACGGTGAGATCGCGACTCAAGAACAATGGCGGCAGCTATCTGTCGTCGCACGATCCGCGCGAAGTCCTCGGTATTGGCACCGCTCCGCTAATCGATGAGTTAGAGATCCACTGGCCCGCTCCCAGCAGGCGTATCGAGAAAATGAGCAAACTTGCTCCCAATCGCTACATCCACATAGTTGAGGGAAAGGGCATTCTGTGATCGACACTCCAACATAGCAGTTCTTTGAGACCTCGATTCATGCTCACGTCCTCTTATTGAATCGGGTTGTGTCCTTGCACCAGGTTCCAGAGTGCTGCCACAAGCGCATCGATATCCTCGAAGGTGTTGTAGAGAGCCAAGGATGCGCGAACGGTGCTCTCCAGCCCGAGGCGACGGAGAATTGGTTGTGCGCAATGATGACCTGCGCGGACGGCGATACCATAGCGGTTCAGGTATTGGCCGATCTCCTCTGTGCGAAAGCCGTGGAGCACGAACGATAGCACTCCAGCCTTTTCCTTCGCTGTGCCGATGATGCGCAACCCGGGAATTCGCTCGAGTTCCACGGTCGCGTAAGTCAACAGCGTGTGTTCGTGCCGAGATACGTTCGGCATCCCGGCGCGGTCAAGATAATCGATGGCCGCACCCAGTCCCACCGCATCTGCAATATTGCCGGTGCCAGCTTCGAAGCGCTGCGGCGGCTGGTGGTACAGAGTCTTCTCGAAGGTGACGTCCTGAATCATGTTTCCCCCGCCCTGCCACGGCGGCATATATTCCAGAACCTCAGACTTTCCATACACAACGCCGATGCCGGTAGGCGCAAAAACCTTGTGACCTGAAAAGACAAAGAAGTCGCAGTCAAGTGATTGGACGTCTACACGCATGTGTGAGACTGACTGTGCACCATCCAGAAGAACCTTTGCTCCATGACGATGAGCGGCTTCGATCATTTCAACCGCTGGCGGCACCACGCCAAGAGCATTCGAAACCTGGGGCAGCGCAACCAGTCGCGTCTTTGGCCCAAGGAGCTTCTCGTACTCATCGAGAAGTACCTGGCCGCTGTCGTCTACTGGAGCGACACGCAGGCGGGCTCCATTCTCCGCACAAAGCATCTGCCATGGAACGATGTTGGCGTGATGTTCGAGCCAGGTGATAACAATCTCGTCGTCCTTCTGGACATTCCTGCGGCCCCAGCTCTGCGCTACCAGGTTGATGCCTTCCGTCGCTCCGCGAACAAAGATGATCTCGCGTGAGGAGGAAGCGTTCAGAAAGCGGCGGACCTTTTCTCGCGCTGATTCGTATGCGTCGGTAGCGCGAGCCGCCAGCTCATGCGCCGCGCGGTGCACGTTGGAGTTTTCATGTTCGTAGAAGTACTTGAGGCGATCGATCACGCTTTGCGGCTTCTGCGTGGTGGCAGCATTATCGAGCCAGATCAGTGGCCTGCCATTCACTTTCTCGCGAAGGATTGGAAAGTCGCGCTTGAGCGCCTGTGCGTCGAACGAATACGAAGAGAGGTTGAGATCTTTCGGGACATCGGGCTCAATGCCAGCAGGGCTCAACTCTTTCTCGTCATCGACCGAGGAAATAGATCGCGTATCACTGAGAAAAGCGAAAAAGGCGGGATCTGGCCGCAGGTTCGATTGCGGAAGCGATGGAACGGGACCAGGAACCGTCGGCGGATAGGAAAACAGCGGCCGGGCTTCTTCAAGAAACGAAAATGCGGGAACTGGGGAGGAGTCGGCGATTCCGAAGGGACTCGCCACTGTAGGTGACGGAGGCTGCAGGATCGGCGCTGCTTCTTTCAGCACTTCGTCATCGAGAGTCGTCGGCAAGCCGGTGGCAAAGGCACTGGTTGGCGCGAAGGCTGCGAGCGGCTTCGCGAACTGATTATGAAGTTCTGGAACTGTATTCTTATCGCCGAAGATTGGCCGGGCCTCCCGAAGAAAAGAGAACGCTGGAAGCTCGTCCGGAGTTCCCGGCACGCCAGCTGGAATGGCGGGCGCAGTTGCCTGAGCAGGGACCGACACTGGAGACGCCGACACTGCTCCGGCACTGGCAGGAGCACTTTGAAAGTGCGGGTCGGACGGGAGCGATATCTCGGGTAGAGCTGCCGGAGGAGCAGCAGCAATCGTCGGAATTTCAGTCTGCGTCTCCCGAAGCGGGTTATTGCCGCCATTCGGGATGGCAGAAAAAAACTCGTTCGCCATGCGTGTCAGCGTAGCGGGATCTGGCAGTCCGGCCGGGACCTCAATACTCAGCGGATCAGCCGGGTGTGTTGCTGACTGCGGCAGGAGCACAAGACGGTCAACGTCACTTGTACTCATGATATTGTCCGACCTCGACATCATCGAGCACGGCAATGGCGTCATCTGTCAGGACGGCTGCCGAGCAGTAGAGAGATATCAGATAAGACGCAATGCCTCGATCGCTGATTCCTTTGAAGCGTACGGACAGGCCTGGGCTTTGTTCTCCGCTGAGGCCGGGCTGGAAAAGTCCGATGACTCCCTGTTTTCTTTCGCCGATGCGCAGCAGCAGTATCTTCGACTTGGGTACCTTGCCCGCAACCCGGAGCTTGTCGGACGGGATTAGCGGAACTCCGCGCCACGTGAGAAACGGATTGCCGAACAGGGTCACGGTTGGAGGCGGCACTCCTCGACGCGTGCACTCGCGCCCAAATGCAGCAATTGAGCGGGGATGCGCGAGAAAGAAGGAGGGCTCCTTCCAAACTTTAGTCAACAGCTCATCCAGATCATCCGGGGTCGGTGCACCTTTCCGGGTCGAAATCCTCTGCGAATCCTGAACGTTGTTCAACAGCCCGTAATCGGCGTTGTTGAACAATTCATTTTCCTGCCGTTCCTTTACGCTCTCGACGACGACGCGCAGCTGTTCACGGACCTGATCGTACGGGTTGCTGAAAATGTCGCCAATACGCGTCTGCACATTCACAACCGCGTTGATGCTGCTCAGCCGGTATTCGCGTGGTGTTTCTTCGTATTCGGCGAAAGTGCCCGGGATTTCCGACTCGTCGTTGTGACCGCATAGTACCTCGATCACCTTCTCTTCGACCACGCGATTGCGGCGGAAGATGCCGGCCTCAAGCGGCTTCCAATCCAACAGCCGGACCAGCCATCGGGGCGTAATGGCGCCATAAATTGGCGGCGTTTTTGTTACATTTGCAAGTTGAATTGCGCCTTGTTCGCTGACCGTTCCGCGCGATGCTGTTTCAGCCACTTGCTTTCCCCTTTACGCGATGGGATTCGAAGTCTGACAAATTGTAGTTGAAACCGTGTGCGAAAGGCATCCATCCGATTGTGCTTGATGCGGATGTCGCGACGAAAGTTGACTGGTCAGTATTTCCGGACCTTGCGATCGATGCGGTCAGACCATGCGTGAATGCCGCCACGAAGATTGCTGACCTTCTGGAATCCATGTTTTTGCAAGAACTCGACAGCCTTCACTCCGCGCGGTCCCATCTTGCAAACGGCAACAATCTCCTGACGCACATTCAATTCCGTGAACCGCTTTGGGAGCTCAGCGAGCGGAATCAGGTGTCCCCCGATATTGGAAATCTCATACTCGTACTCATCCCGCACATCGAGAAGGAACAGCTCTTCTCCTTGATCGAGGCGTTGTTTTAAATCTTCTGCTTGAATCTCAGGAACACTCACTCTGCTGTCTCCTTTTAGCCCGTAAAACACAAAACCCACCGCCTGTTGACTTTCTGGCGATGGGTCGTTGACTGCTGTCTAAATTCAGGACCTGATCAGGTCTCAGAAATCCTCATGCCAGAAAAAACACGCCTGTTGAGCATACAGCAACAACACAAGGCCGCTTTCTGGACACCGAGTTTCATAATCAGGAGCCTAGCACATGGATGCAGCAGCCGTCAGTAGTGATTCCGGAAATCTATGCCCATAACGCTGTCGTGATGACAAGGCGCGTAAGAGATTGCCCGTATCACCGTCGATACGATGAATGACTGCATCGACTTCAGCGGAGGGTTGGTAGAGAAGGGTAGTATTTTTATCCACTTATAAATAAACGGCTTACACCCGTAGATGAATCCCTCTCCCCAAGCCAGCTATCAAACGTCTCTTACACCCCTTCGACAATGCGGAAGTCTCGCTCCGCTGCACCCGTCAAGACCGCAAGCGCTTTCTTATAGGCATCGCTCTCATACGCTGCCTTCGCCTTTTCGACATCGTCAAACTCGACAAGGACCGTGCGCTCCACCCGTCCCGCCTCGTGTGCTTCGACGGCAATGCCGCGTGAGAAGATTCGTCCTCCCGCAGCTTCGATCGCGTTAGCAGCAAGCGCAGAATAATTCTTCGCCGCCTGAGGGTCGGTAATGGTTCGATAGCTTACAACCCAGTAACCTTTTTTCATCCCAATCCATCCTGATCGCGGGGTAGTATCGCGTGGCCTTAACCCGCCGCGTGAGTTTAATCATCCACGGAGGCATCCATGCCTCCTCTAAATCCTATCGTCTCACGTCGCGGCACCGGGTCTCGGACGAGCCTTCCGCTGTGGACTGACCACTCATCTTTCTGAATCGATCATTGGTCCGATGACATCCATATCTGTTGTATTGGTGTGGGTTGTGGTATTCGGCTTTTTCGCGCGCTGAGCCGTCTACCGTAAAATAGAATTGTTCGCATGTCTGACCTAGCGGTCCGGACCTGGAAAAGCAACTTCTCAACAGCAGAGTGTTTTCGCCCGACGAACCCTCTTGGAAGACCGGATTCGTTCCTTATGTGTTGCGGTAAAGCCGTTTCTCCTGCTGGTGTCGCCGATACCGCGGTGGCCTGGGGCTGACCTTGTATATGGCGGGGAACCAGCTAAAAGATAGACGGTAAGGCTAGTTCCGCAGGGAAATCCAACCCTTTTCCGGCCAGAGGCAGGCATCCTTGATGGTGTCTGCTGGCCGCAGGAGAGATTGACGAACTATGTGGATAGTACGCCTCGCGCTGCGAAGGCCTTATACATTTGCTGTATTTGCTTTGCTCCTGCTGATCCTCGGCCCGATCTCGATCATGCGCACGCCGACGGATATTTTTCCGAACATTGATATTCCGGTTGTCGCCATGGTTTGGCCTTACACTGGCCTCTCACCTGAGCAGATGGCGCAGCGCATTGTGTGGCAGAGCGAGCGCACCCTGACAACAACGGTCAACGATATTGAACATGTTGAGTCGCAATCACTCAACGGCATCGGCATCATCAAGATTTTCTTCCAGCCGAAGGTCAATATCGCCATGGCGGTCGCCCAGGTTGCCGCGATCGGGCAGACGCAATTGCGCCAGTTGCCGCAAGGAACCACGCCGCCGCTCATCCTCCAATACAGCGCCTCCAGCGTCCCCATTATTCAGCTTGGCCTTTCCGGTGAAGGGCTGTCGGAGCAGCAACTCAACGATTACGGTTTGAACTTCATCCGCACCCAGCTGGTCACGGTAGATGGGGCCGGCATTCCCTATCCCTACGGCGGAAAGCAGCGTCAGGTGCAGGTCGACCTCAATCTGCAGGCGCTCCAGTCCAAAGGCCTTTCACCCTCCGATGTCGTCAATACCATCGCGGCCCAAAACCTGATTCTGCCTTCCGGCACTGTCAAGGTCTCCGAATTCGAGTACCAGGTGGAAACGAACAGCGCCCCGGCGGCTGTCGAAGAACTGAACAACCTGCCCATTCATACTTTGAGCGGTGCGACTGTCTACATCCGCGATGTAGCGCATGTGCGCGACGGCTTTCCACCGCAGACCAATATCGTTCGCGTCGACGGGCAGCGCGCCTCGCTGCTGACTGTCCTCAAAACAGGCGATGCTTCGACGTTGGACATTACCGAGGGTATCCGCGCAAAACTGCCCGGCATCAAGGCGCAGCTTTCTCCGGCGCTTAGAATCACCCCTCTGGCCGATCAATCGATTTTCGTTCGCGCCTCGATCAACGGCGTCGTGCGCGAAGCCATCATTGCCGCGTGCCTGACCGGCATCATGATTCTCGTCTTCCTGGGCAGCTGGCGCAGCACGCTGATCATTGCCGTCTCAATCCCGCTTTCCATCTTGTCGTCGCTGCTTGTCCTGAGCGCTCTGGGCGAGACCATCAACATCATGACACTGGGAGGACTGGCGCTCGCCGTCGGCATCCTCGTCGACGACGCCACGGTCGAAATTGAAAACATCAACCGTAACATCGAGATGGGCAAGGCAGTTGAGCAGGCGATTCTCGACGGCGCCTCGCAGATCGCGGTCCCGGCTTTTGTCGCTACCATCTCCATCTGCATTGTCTTCGTGCCGATGTTCTTTCTTACCGGCGTAGCGAGATATCTCTTCGTTCCGCTGGCGGAAGCAGTTGTCTTCGCCATGCTGGCTTCCTATCTGCTCTCGCGTACGGTCGTGCCGACTATGGCCAAGTACCTGCTGCAGGAGCACGACGACGAGGCACACGAGCGTAAGCAGCAGAGCCGCAATCCTCTGGTTCAAGGGCAGCTGAAATTCGAGCACTATTTCGAGAAATTGCGCGTAGGTTATCGCGGAGTTCTAGAAATGTGTCTTGAGCATGCAGCGATCTTCATGATCATCTTCTTCGTCTTCACCATCGGATCTGCGGTGCTGCTCTATCCATTTCTTGGCCAGGATTTCTTTCCGTCCGTCGATGCCGGGCAGTTCAAGATCCATTTACGCGCCCACACTGGGACACGTATTGAAGAGACGGCACGCATCTGCGATGAGGTGGACCGGACCATCCGCGAGGTGATTCCCAAAAATGAGGTGGAATCCATCATCGACAACATCGGCCTGCCCTATAGCGGTATCAACACCACATACAGCAACTCTGCGGCGATTGGTCCTGCGGATGCCGACATTCAAGTGTCGCTGTCGGAAAATCATCATCCGACGCCCGCGTACGTGCAGAGGTTGCGCTCTATCCTGGCGCACCGCTTCCCCGGCGTGACTTTTTACGAATTGCCGGTCGATATGGTGACGCAGATTTTGAACTTCGGTCTTCCCGCGCCTATCGATATACAGATTGTAGGCCCGAATCTCGACGGGAATCGCGCCTTTGCCGAGCAGATGATGAACCGGGTGAAATATGTCCCCGGAGCTGCGGACATGCGCATTCAGCAGCCCTTCGACAATCCGCGCCTGTTTGTCGATGTGGATCGCACCAGGGCACAGCAGGTCGGATTGCAGCAACGCGATGTGGCGCAGAGTTTGCTAGTTGCCACCAGCGGCAGTTTCCAGACCGCACCTACCTTCTGGCTGAATCCGAGAACAGGCGTCAGCTACAGCATTGCGGTGCAGTCACCGCAATACAACCTGGACACGCTGCAGGACGTGAAGAACATTCCGCTCACTTCCGGGAGCGGTGGAGGCGGCGGTACTGGTTCAAACGCATCCGCGAATGCAGCTGTCAGCATTGGCGCAGGCAGCCCAACCTTACCGGCAAATGCGCCCATGGGCGGGTCGCCTATCCAGATCCTTGGAAACGTAGCTTCCATCACCCCCGGCACCGAACAGGGCACGCAATCGCACTACAATATCGCGCCGGTCATCGACATCTACGGCAACGTTGTCAACAGCGATCTTGCCAGCGTCGACAAGGGAATTGAAAAGATCATTGCGGATATGCAGGGTAAACTGCCGCGCGGCTCACGGATTGTGGTGCGCGGCCAGGTCGAGACCATGCGGACGTCGTTTGTCGGCCTGATCGGCGGTCTCGTGTTTTCAATCCTGCTGGTCTACCTTCTCATCGTCGTCAACTTCCAGTCGTGGCTTGACCCCTTCATCGTCATTTCTGCGCTGCCGGCCGCATTGAGCGGTATCGTCTGGTTCCTCTTTATCACGCATACGCGCATCAGCGTCCCGGCGCTTACCGGCGCCATCATGTGCATGGGCGTGGCCACGTCGAACTCGATTCTCGTGATCAGCTTTGCGCGCGAACAGCTGGAAGAGAACGTGGGCGATGCGCTGGCCGCCGCTCTGAGTGCGGGTTTCACGCGTTTCCGCCCGGTTCTGATGACGGCGCTGGCCATGATCATCGGCATGATGCCCATGGCGCTCGGCCTGGGAGACGGCGGCGAGCAGAATGCGCCGCTCGGACGCGCTGTTATCGGGGGGCTGCTGTTTGCCACGATATCGACGCTGTTCTTCGTTCCGACTTTCTTCAGCGCTCTGCATGGGCGCCGGGAGAAGAAGCGCCGCGCAAAACAAAATCGCCTTGAACACACTCTGCCCGAGACAGAGGAGAGCTAAGAGCCATGAGCAACGCACCTGAATCGCATAATCCGAAAACCCCGCAGCAAGGATCTAAAAAGTCCCGTGGCGGCGCCATTACTCTCCTGATTGTCGTTTTTGTTGTGGCTGTCATTCTCGCTGTGGCCGGTGTCCTTCAGCGGTTGAGCGCACGCACCAAGCTCGAAAACCAGACGACCGAATTGGCCGCGCCTGATGTATTGGCTGCGCCGCCGCAGCAAGGCAAGCCAACAGAAGAAGTCGTGCTCCCCGGCAACATCTTCGCCTACGTGGATTCGCCGATTTACGCCCGCACCAACGGCTACCTAAAGAAGTGGTACTTCGACATTGGCGCGCACGTGAAGCAGGGCCAGCTTCTGGCAGAAATCGAGAGCCCTGAAGTCGACCAGCAGCTCGCGCAGGCCAAGGCCGATCTGCTCACGGCAGAAGCCAATGCAAAATATGCGCAGGCGACCTCGGCCTGCTATCAGGACCTAGTCAAATCCGATGCCGTATCGCAGCAGGACACGGAAAACTTCACCACGCAAGCCTCGGCCACAAGCACTGCAGTCAAGTCCGCGGAAGCCAACGTGCAGAGGCTGAATGAGCTTGTCTCCTTTGAAAAGATCTACGCACCCTTTGATGGAACGATTACCGCACGCGGTATCGATGTGGGACAGCTGATCGACCTGGGAGCTACAAAAGAGATGTTCCACCTGTCTGCTGAGCAGACCTTGCGCGTCTATGTAAATGTGCCGCAGGTATACTCTCTCGCTACTAAGCCAGGATTGCCCGCCGACCTCACCTTTGCCGAATATCCCAGCCGCACGTTTCAGGGCAAGATCGTTCGCACAGCCAAATCCATCGATCCAGCCTCGCGTACCTTACTTGTAGAAGTCGATGTCGACAACCGTAAGGGCGAGCTCGTCCCTGGCGCCTACACTCAGGTCCACTTCAAACTGGGAACGGAGCAGCCCACTCTCATCATTCCTGTTCCGGCGCTGATCTTCCGTTCGCAGGGTCTGCAGGTGGCAACGGTTATAGATGGCAAAGCAAAACTCGTTCCGATCACCATCGGACGCGACGATGGCCGAACTGTCGAAGTGATATCCGGCATCCAGACCGGCGACCAGGTGATCCAGAACCCGCCAGACTCCATTGTGGACGGAGAAGTCGTGCACGTGGTGCGCCCTGAGCAGCAGAACCCTCCGGCTACGCCGCAAAAGGGAGGCGAGTAGCATGAGCGCTCGTCACATCCAGGCCATCGGCGCTGCCGGTCTGTGCGCGCTGATTGCAGGCTGCACCGTTGGCCCCAACTACAAGCGGCCCACTGCGCCTGCTCCACCGGCATTCAAAGAAGCCGCTCCGCCGCCGAGCATTCCGAATGGTTCATGGAAGCAGGCCCAGCCAAGCGACCAGGCCTTGCGCGGCAAATGGTGGGAAATCTATAACGATCCGCAGTTGAATGCGCTGGAAGAAAAGGTTGCGATCTCCAACCAAACCTTGAAGGCGGCAACCGAGCAGTACTTCTCAGCCCGTGCCGCGGTACAAATTGCCCGCGCCGCCTACTATCCGACGCTCAGCGCCGGCCCCGCGATTACCCGGCAGCACCTGTCGCAAAACCGGCCGACCGCCGTCCCGGGCGCGGTCGATCAATACAACGATTTCTCACTTGCCGGACAGGCCAGCTGGGAGCCCGATTTTTGGGGACAGGTGCGCCGCACCGTTGAAGCTTCGCGTGCCAGTGCACAGGCCAGCGCTGCCGATCTGGCCAATGTCGAACTGAGCGTTCGCTCAGAGCTGGCGCAGGATTATTTCGAGCTGCGCGGCCTCGATCTGCAAAAGCAGCTGCTCGACAACACGGTGAATTCTTATACTGATTACCTAAATTTGACTAAGACGCGCTTCAAAGGCGGTGTCGCAACCGATTCCGACGTAGCTCTGGCAGAGACGCAGCTGAAAAGCACACAGGCTCAGGATATCGATGTGGGCGTCGCGCGTGCGCAGTTTGAACACGCCATCGCAACCCTGACTGGCGAACCCGCATCGACCTTTGGTCTTGCGCAAGCGCCGCTCAGTCTCCCGCTGCCGCAGGTTCCAACCGGTTTGCCGTCAGAGCTGCTGGAGCGCCGGCCGGACATCGCCGGTATGGAGCGTCGCGCCGACGCCGCCAACGCGCAGATCGGCGTCGCCATCTCCGCCTACTACCCGAACATCACGCTTAGCGGAGGCGGTGGTTTTGAGAGCAAGAATCCCGGCACCTGGATTCAAGGCCCCAGCGCGCTGTGGTCCCTCGGCGCTTCCGCCACGGAGCTGCTTTTCGATGCAGGCCGCCGCCACGCTGTGACCGAGCAGGCACGAGACAATTACGAAGTCACTGTCGCCAATTACCGCCAGAGCGTGCTGAACGCTTTTCAGGAAGTGGAAGACAATCTGGCTGCCCTGCGTATCCTCAATGACGAATCGGCAACGCAGGCGGAGGCAGTGGCAGCGGCTGAGCGGTCCCTCCGGATCAGCACCACTCGTTATAAACAAGGGTTGGACGATTATCTGGTGGTGCTCACTGCGCAAACCGTATTGCTGACCAACCAGCGCACTCAGGCCGATATCACAACGCGTCAGTTCGCGGCCAACGTGCTGCTGATTAAGGCTCTCGGCGGCGGTTGGGATACGACGCAGCTGCCCAAGCTGTAATTCCAGATACAGGCCCGCTTACGGAAGCGGGCCTGTGTTAAACGCTTCCAGCACACGCCCACTCGAAAGCCGATAGATACCGAAAGATCTGCCCGTCTTTCCGCGCAGCTCGAAGATCAATTCAGCGCGTCCATCCCCATCCGTATCCGCAACGTCGACGAGACGCATGCGTGGAGCGATGTCCAGCGCCTTATCACTGGTCAGCTGCTTGAAGAGGACATGCGGTACGCCATAAAAGTCAGGCTGGGCAACAAGCGTAACGTATTTCGCCTCACCATCAGCGCCGGTGGCTTTCGCGGTTAAAACGAGCGTTGCGCCGCCATTGTAGGAAAGCTCGAATACATTGAACTTCTCGTCTTCAAGCGCCGGCAGCGGAGGGGGTGGCGCAGCCTTGCGCCGTGCCGTCGTCGTTTTTGTAGCCGTCTTGGTTACATTTGTTGGAGGCGGTTCCGTGAAGCCAGCTGCGATTGCTTTCTGCGCCTGCTCTTCCATCGCTGCCTTCATCTTGGCTGCATCCGCCGGATCCGCCCAGCTATACGTAAACGGATGACTTTCGGTCGTCTTCACATCGGAGATGGCCGCCATCTGGTTCATGTCCATCGGCAGTCCTTCGAGTTTCGAAGGCTCGACGCTTCCCTCCAGCACTTGCGGTCGGCCGTAGCGCAGCTTCGGACGGTCAGGGTCGGCAGGGAAGCTCACTGGGCCGCCCGCATTGGCGGCAGCGTCGCTGCGCTTGTGGAGAGTAGGACGGTCCGGATCGATGGCAGGAGCATCCTGCGTGTTGTCGCCGGAATCTTTCCTATGCAGCGTGGGCTGGTCGGGGTCGGTCGACGCGGTCGAAGTGCTGCTCGAATCGCTACCTGAAGCTGATCCGGAGCTGCTGTCGCTGGCATCGCGACGGTGGAGCGTAGGCTTGTCCGGATCGCTCGCCGATGTGCTTGATCCGCTACTAGACGAAGTTGTGCCCGATGTCGTGCTTCCAGACGTCGTGCTCTCGGAATTCGAGCCCGAACTGGTGTCACTGCCGTCCTTCCGGTGCAGCGTAGGTCTGTCTGAATCAGTCGTTGACGTAGACGAGGTGCTCGTCGTTCCGGAATCGGAGCTCTCACTCCCATCCTTCCGATGCAGCGTCGGCTTGTCCGAATCCACGTCCTTTACCACCTGCGGCGGATGCTTTGACATCGGCGGCTTTGCCTTGGCCTTGATGACGACCTCGGGCCTGACCGACCCAACCGCGATCCACGACCCGCCCAGGTTTTCCGCGCCGTTGACGTTAAACAGCCCTTTCGGCGCTCCCGCCAGTTCCAGTTCGTAGATGGTCCCGGTAAGGACAGTCAAAGGCGCAGGCGCTGCCAGATACAACCCGCCCGGTTGATACTGCTGTCCATCCCATACTGCGAGCGGGATAAGACGGCCGGCCTTGGGCTGCGACAGGTCTCCTGTCCACTCAAAAACGCCTGTGGCGCGCAGCGTCGGGCCGGTTTCCGCGCTCTTGTTAATGTGACCAGGATATTGTGCGTGCGCGGCGCCGCCCATGCACACGATCAACATCGACAGCATGAAAAGAAACCGCGCAGGTTTTAATCCGAACGTCGCGACAGGCAGTGACATACACTCAGGGTCTGGGAAACAATCGACCCGACCCATACTATTATTCTTGCGGAAGGACCCATTCATGGAAGTTCACGATAAAGTTGCCGATTTTACGCTCCAGGATGACCAGGAGAACACCGTTCATCTTTCAGATTACGCCGGAACGCCGGTTGTGCTCTTCTTTTACCCCAGGGCCGATACACCAGGCTGCACGATCGAGGCATGCGGCTTCCGCGATGTCTTCAAGAAAATTCAGAAGACCGGAGCGATAGTGCTGGGCATCTCACGCGATACACCCCGGGCCCAGGCCAAATTCAAGGCAAAGTATGACCTTCCGTATCCACTCCTTGCAGATGTAGACGAAAAAGTGTGCAAACAGTTTGGCGTGTTGAAGGAAAAGAACATGTATGGGAAGAAAGTGATCGGAATCGAGCGAACAACCTTTTTAATCGGCCCCGACCAGAGGCTGCTCAAGATTTTCCCGAAAGTAAAGCCGGAAGGCCACGCCGAAGAGGTTCTAGAGACGATTAAATCTCTAAAGAAATAAAACCTGCCTGAAAACTGGGTGCCCAGGTCTCAACGAGACCTGGGATTCTCACTCAAAGACTCCGACCTACTGCACCTTAAACGTCAAAGTCGTTTCAGCATCGATCTTCGCCTCTTTCTTGCCTGTCGCGGCGGCCCCGGCAGTTCCCGCGCCAGCACCCGCAAGGGCGCCGATCGCCGCGCCTTTACCGCCGCCGAAAATTCCGCCCAGTAGAGCACCTACAGCTGTTCCGCCGCCGATTTTCGTCACATTGCTCTTGGTGTGGCCTTCGCCGTCCACGGCGTACATGTCCGTCGTCACGGGAATGCCATTGACAGATGTCAGCTCCAGCGCCAGCATGCCAGGCTTGCTCAGGCGGCCCGAAGACTCGGCATCGGAGACCACGCCTCTCACCCCAGATCCCGCAGGAGCCACCACTTGCCCATTTACGGCGAGGTCGTTGACCAACAATCCAGACCAGCGCTGACCGGTCGTGGCCGTGCCTGAACTGAGCGAAGTCGTGTTCGTCACAACAATGGCTGTGCCGGACGGGATACTCTGAGCCTGCGAAGAAAGCGCTGCGGCAAAAAACATGAATACTGCAACCGCATGTGTGACAATACTTTTGAATCCTGGGTGGCGACGCATGTTTTACGGCTCCTTTTCTCGATTCTCGAACTCAACTCCCTATGTCTAGGACGGCGCGCTCCTCCAGAACGAAAATCACAGCGGTTCCCAGTTCGTTCTATGAACGCGCTCCCGACATTGTCGCACGCGAATTGCTGGACAAGCTTCTGGTGCGGGAATTAAACGGCGAGCGCCTCTCTGGCCGTATTGTGGAAGTTGAGGCATACTTCGGCGTGGAAGACCCTGCCGCCCATTCCTACATCGGGCGCACCGCGCGCAACGCAGTTCTCTTCGGCCCTCCGGGATTCGCCTATGTCTATTTCATTTACGGCATGTACTACTGCATGAATGTCTCCTGCGAGCCCGACGGGGAGCCCGGCGGCGTCCTCATCCGCGCCCTCGAACCAGTGGAAGGGCTGGAGACGATGGCAAAGCTGCGCAAACTGCCGCCGCATCCAAAGCTGCAGCTGCTGACCTCAGGCCCAGGCCGCCTGTGTCAGGCGCTTGATATCACGCGCGTCGCGCACAATGGCCTCGATGTGACAGAGACCTCATCCCTCCTGCGAATCGAGGACGATGGCCGTCAACCCGAGAGAATTCTGGTGACGCCGCGCATCGGCATCCGGCACGCCGCTGAACTCCCCGCACGCTTTCTTATTGATAAGAATAAATTTGTTTCCGGTAAGCGGTGACCTTTTTACAGGCTTACCCGTATACTTGGCAGCACCGGCAGCAAATATCGAGACAAACGGAGCATACCGGATGAAACGCAGCGCCCTCTTAGCAGCCGCCGCAACCTTCCTCATGTGTTCAAGCCTCTTCTTAATGGCCCAGGACATGCCGCCCGACACCAAGGCCCCGGCTCCGCAAGCGCGCCGTCCTATGCCAAAGCCCACAAACCTGCAGGTGCTGCCCAAAGACATCTCCTCGCAGGACCTGATGAAGCTGATGGGTGGATATTCACGGGCTCTCGGCGTGCATTGCAATTTTTGCCATGAGGTGAACGAGCAGACGCACCAGCCCAACTTCGCCGCCGACACCAAGCCCGACAAAACTATCGCCCGCACCATGATCGCCATGACGCAGGAGATTAACTCCAAGTTCATGACACAGATCAACGACCCCGACGCCAAGCCCGAAGACAAGACCGTGACCTGCGGCACTTGCCATCGCGGCAACCAGATGCCCACGCAGTTTGTCCCCAAGCCCGAGGATCACCCGGCAGGCGCCATGCAGATGCAAAAGCCACAGTAGGGTTTTTAGTTTTTGATTTCAGCGGACAGAAGCACAAAAAAGGGGTGCCCCATCCTATCGCGCAGTTGCGATAGGGTGGGAACCACAGTCTCCGGACGGTCTTTCACCCGGTCACAGCAGGACATTGTCAATAAGCCGCGTAGCCCCAACAAACGCGGCCACCGCCGCCAGCGCGCCGTCAGTCACCTCAAACACATCTTTAAGCGTCTCCGGATCAACCACGGCAACATAGTCCACGCGAACACCGGGCTCCTGGGCAAGGATCTCGCGCGCAGCTTCGATGAGCCTGGCTGAAGACCGTTCACCGGAAGCCGCGACCTCTTCCATCTTCCCGAGCGCTCGATGCAGCACGAGCGCATGTTCACGCTCTTTGGCTGACAGATACCGATTGCGCGAACTCAGGGCCAGCCCATCCGCCTCGCGTACAATCGGACAAACCACCAGCTGCAGCGGAAAATTCAAATCTCGCACCATCTTCCGCAGTATGGCAACCTGCGCGGCGTCTTTCTGTCCGAAGAAAGCCTTATGCGGCCCGGTGATGTGAAACAGCTTGCTGACCACAGTCGTGACGCCACGAAAATGTCCCGGCCGCGATGCTCCATCGAGCCGGTCGCTTACGCCCTCGACCACTACAAATGTGCTCGCTCCCGCCGGATACATCTGCTCCACCGTCGGAGCGAAGATCAGATCGACACCATCGCGTTCCAGCAGCGCGCAATCATCGTCAAAGGTTCGCGGATATTTGGAAAAGTCCTCATTCGGCCCAAACTGCGTCGGGTTCACGAAGATGGAAGCGGCAACCGTATCGCAAGCAGCGCGAGCCGCACGCACCAGTGATAGATGCCCTTCATGCAGCGCGCCCATGGTTGGCACCAGGCCCAGCACACGGTCTTCACCACGCAACTGCGCGCAGGCAGACTGCGCCTCTGCAATTGTTTTTACAATCACCATGGTGGTTAAGCTTTGCGGCGCAGCGGTGAAGCGGCATCGAGTGCCGCGCGCGTCTCTTTCGGCAAATGATAGCTTTCGCTCTCACTGGGAAATTCGCGCTGTTCTACATCATGCAGATAGCCGTCGATCGCCGACCGAAACAGGCCCGCCGCGTCTCCATACTGGCGCACAAACTTAGCCGGCTTTGAAAAACTAAGATTCACGAGATCGTGAAAGACCAGAATCTGCCCATCGCAGTCAGGCCCGGCGCCAATGCCGATCGTAGGGACGTTCAGCCTCTGCGTAATATGCTGCGCAACCTCACGCGGTATGCCCTCAAGCACAATCGCAACCGCTCCCGCCTCTTCCAGCGCAAGGGCATCCTTGAGCAAAGCATCCGCCGCTGCCGTAGATTTTCCCTGCACCTTATATCCGCCCATCCGATGCACCGACTGTGGCGTAAGCCCAAGGTGCCCGACGACCGGAATCTCCGCGTCGGTCAGCCGCTCGACCAGTTCCACACGGTTCGCGCCGCCCTCGATCTTGACCGCCTCCGCGCCTGCTTCCTTCATAAAACGCGCAGCGTTGGCGACGCCTTCCTCAATGCTTACGTGATACGACCCGTAAGGCATATCAGCCACGAGGATCGCGCGCTTCACGGCGCGGCGCACGGCACGCGTGTGATGCAGCATCTCTTCCACCGTAACCGGAAGCGTCGTGTCGTACCCGAGCACAACCTGCGCCAGCGAATCGCCGACAAGGATCAGGTCGATTCCGGACTCGTCCACGAGCCTTGCCGTGGCATAGTCATACGCTGTGAGCGCGGTAATGGGCCTGCCGCTCTGCTTTTTCTCTTGAAGTGTCTGGAAGGTTGCCTTGGCGCGAACCGCCGAGGCATTTTGCGCATCCGCGCTACAGAAGTTTGTCACACTCATCATTGTCTCCAGTGCAGCTCCCGGCATGGGATGCTACCCGAACATAATCACCAAGTATACGCTTTCGATGCGCGCGTCGTACAGTCGATTCAGGCTGCGTCTCCCGTTTACACATAATCAGGCAGAATAGAAAGGGTTCCTCTTTCGCATATGTCAAATCCGTGGCTCCAATGGTGGACGGATCCGGCTGGCCTTGTGCATCAGGCGACCTTCCCGCGCCTGCTGCTGGCATCCCTTCTCGGTGCCCTGATTGGCACAGAACGCCAATGGCGCCAGCGTGCTGCCGGTCTGCGCACCAATACGCTCGTCTGCCTGGGAGCCGCCGCTTTCGTGGATCTTGGTACTACCGTAGCGCCCACATCGCCGCAGATCATTGCTTATGTGATCTCGGGTGTGGGCTTTCTCGGTGCCGGGGCCATCATGAAAGATGGGGGCAGCGTTCGCGGGCTGAACACCGCCGCCACCCTCTGGTGCTCGGCCGCCGTCGGCGCGTGTGTCGGCGCAGGAGAGTTGCTCGATGGCGTCTTTGTGACCGCGCTGCTGATTGCCGTCAACTCGCTGCTGCGTCCCCTCGCCCGCTACATCGATCAGCGCTCCCTGGCCACATTTCACGCGCACACGCTGTACCGTGTGCGTCTGACCTGTGCAACAGAGGATCTGGCAGAAGCTGAAGCCCACCTGAAGCATGCTATCGAAAGCCGATCGCTCACGCTCCGCAAAATGACCACGGAACATCTGGACGATGGGGAGCGCTCCATCGTCCAGGCAGTTGTAGAATCCCGGACACGCGATGCTGAGGTAATGAACGCTCTTGCTGAAGAGCTGCGCTCATTCCGATGCGCCGACTCCGTCGACTGGATCGAAACCGAAGGCGAAGCCGAGTAGCTTAGCCCTTCGCGGCAGATACCGCGGCAGCCGTCTGCGGCTGATAACCGCCAACCTCTGGACGGAAAGCAATCGCGATGCGGTTCCAGCTGTTGATCTGCGTGATGGCAAAGGTCAGCTTCGCCAGCTCTTCCTCGCTGAACTGCAGCCGAGCCGCCGCATAAGCACCTTCCGACACATGGCCGTTCTGAATATTCGTGATCGCCTCGGTCCAGGCCAGCGCAGCGCGCTCCCGCTCGCTGAAAAACGGGCCTTCATACCAGGCGGAAAGCGCATAAATCCGCTGCTCGGTCTCGCCTTTTGCTCGCGCATCCTTGGTATGCATGTCGATGCAGAAGGCGCAGCCATTCAGCTGCGAGGCGCGTATCTTCACCAGTTCATACAGCGCAGGCTCAAGGCCGCTGCGGCGAATGATTGCTTCAAGATGCAGCATCCCCTGCACCCCCTCGGGAAATGCCTTCTGATAGTCCAGGCGTGTTTCCATGAAATTCCCTCCTGAGAGATTCAGATGTCTCAGGCAGGCTTTCGTCGCACGATGTGGAAGAGGGAACTACGGCCCGACGTAAAGCTCAATCGGAGAGAAGCCAATCTGCTTGGTTTTGTTATCCACGCGGAGAAAGAGCGGCGTCTTGCCGCCATTGATACCCGCGCCCATCACCACCCCGTTCCCGACTGCTTTTACGATGATGATCTGGTGGCTGTGAATCACGCCATAATCGCTCGTCGGGCCCCAGTCCTTTTGAAACTGATTGAAGTCGTAGAGCTTGTACTGATCAGGATGCTGCTGCCAGTCAGGATCGTGGTTCCAGAGGCCGTAGGCTTTCGTAAAGTCTTTCGCTTCGACTGCATCCAGAAACTTATTCACCCTGTGCTCTGAAGGCACCGTGGCGAAAAACCAGCCATGCCCAGTAAGAAATCCCAGAAAACCTGTAATTGCAATAAGTAGAACGACCGCGATGACAGCAATCACGATATTCCGATTTCGGTTTGCCTCGCGAGCGTTGTATACGGGTGCATCGAGCAGGGTCATGAGGAGATGCTACTCCTTTCAGTTTGAGGACATGCCGCCATCTGTTATTTTGACACCGCAGGAAAGGGCCAGGTTCCATCAACGCGAATTAGTCCTCACCGTGAATAAGTGGTGCGGTCCTTTTCCGCGCGGCGTTCCAGCGCAAGCTGAATCAGCCGGTCGATCAGCTCTGCATACTTGACGCCAGATGCCGCCCAAAGTTTCGGATACATGCTGATGGAAGTAAAGCCGGGGAGCGTATTGATTTCGTTCAGATAGATGCGGCCCGATTTGCCGCTCTTCGAATCTGGTTCGAGCAGAAAATCAACCCGGGCCAGCCCCGAGCAGTCGCAGGCCTTGAATGCGGCAATGGCCATCTCCCGCACCTGCTTTGTCTGCTGGCGCGTCAGCTTCGCCGGGATGATCAGGTCAGAGCCCTCGCTCAGGTATTTCGCCTCGTAGTCGTAAAACTCCTTGATCGGAACCACCTCACCGACCACGGACGCTTCCGGATCATCATTCCCAAGCACCGCGACTTCAAGTTCGCGCGCCTTCGCCCGCTTGCCTCCGACCCCCTGCTCGACTACGATCTTGCGATCGTAGCTGGCGGCCAGTTCAATCGCCGGCGATAGCTCCTTGCGATCGTGCGCCTTGCTGATTCCAACCGACGAGCCCAGATTCGCAGGCTTTACAAAAACCGGATATTTCAGCGCAGCTTCGACGCGGCTGACGATTTTCCTCGGCCCAGCCTCCCATTCGCCTCGCAGAAAAGTCACATGCTTCGTAATCGGCAGCTTCGACGCGGCAAACAGCCGCTTCATCACGTCCTTGTCCATGCCGGTAGCCGACCCCAGCACACCCGAACCGACGTAAGCGATCCCCGCAAGCTCAAACAGCCCCTGAATCGTGCCGTCCTCGCCAAACGTTCCATGCAGAACGGGAAAGATGACATCCACGCTAAGCAACTGATGCGCGGGGTCCCCATGTGTCTCAAAGGGAACAAGCGATCCAGTCTTATTCTTCGATGGAACCGGCGGAACAATAATCGCCTCGCCCTTGGCCAGCACCGCAGCCGGAGCAGTCGTCGCAGGATCGCCAGCGCGAAGGTGCCGCGGCGTCAGCG
>Ga0206952_10086_pt1 | contig 29604 bp, 35 predicted proteins | sample Alteio_BWOrgHeat_39_FD_152966 | JGI IMG/M metagenome (GOLD analysis project Ga0206952, IMG submission 152966) | Enriched cells from forest soil in Barre Woods Harvard Forest LTER site, Petersham, Massachusetts, United States -... | ecosystem: Environmental > Terrestrial > Soil > Temperate forest >... | reverse complement strand
GTCCAAGGCCAGTGGACCGGTGGATGCGGAGCAGCAAGCAGTCTTGTTTTACCTGTACGCGACGAAAGTCACCGAGTATCGCGAACAGTTGAAGGCGAAGGGCGTGAAGGTAGGGGAGCTGGCATACCCGTTCTACGCCGAGTACGGTGAGTTCAGGGTCCATGACCCAGATAATTATGTGCTTCTGATCGGCTCGTCTGACCAGAGGTGAAAACAGAAGATTGATCGGGAAGAAAGGACCGCCAAGTCCCGTAAACCGATCGCAACCGAAGGGTGAACCCTTCGACAGGAGAGAAACTTGGCACGTTATAAAGATGCAGTCTGTCGTCTTTGCCGCCGGGAGGGCACAAAGCTGTTCCTCAAGGGGCAAAGGTGCTTCACCGATAAATGCGCAATTGAAAAGCGCAACTTTGCGCCTGGCCAACACGGAAAGGACCGCAAGGCCAAGATCGTGGGCTACGGCCTTCAGCTTCGCGAGAAGCAGAAGACGAAGCGCATGTATTTTGCGCAGGAAAACCAGTTCCGCAACTACTTCGAGAAGGCCGCAAGTTCGCAGGGCGTAACCGGCGAACTGTTGCTCCAGCAGTTGGAGCGGCGCCTCGACAACGTTGTGTACCGCCTTGGCTTTGCGGCTGCACGCCGCCAGGCCCGCCAGTTGGTTCGCCATGGACATATCCAGGTGAACGGACGCAAGGTGAACATTCCTTCGTACCAGGTGAGCATAGGCGACGAGATTGCAGTCCGCGAAGGCAGCAAGGAAATGACGCTGCTGGCGCAGATTAAGGAATTGACCAGCCACCAGACGTCACCAGCATGGTTGGAAGTCAATCACGATACGTGGGCCGGACGAGTATTGAGCCTGCCTCGTCGCGATGAGATCCCAACGCCGGTGAACGAACAGCTGATCGTCGAGTTGTACAGCAAGTAATGAATATGGCGGGCAGCTAGCGCTGCTCGCCCCGTTCCTAATCATCGGGCCAGATCGGCCGGGACATAGGGTTCCGTGCAGCACGGCTCGAATTGAGAAATAGGAGACAAGAATGCTCTGGAAGGGATTTCAAAAACCGAAGCGCCTGGCGTTTGACTCGGAGTCGTTGACCGATAAGTACGGTCATTTCTGGGCCCAGCCGTTCGAGCGCGGTTTCGGAACCACTATTGGCAATGCGCTGCGCCGCGTATTGCTCTCCTCGATTGAAGGCGCCGCGATTACCGCGGTGAAGATCGAAGGTGTATTACACGAATTCCAGTCAATCCCTGGGGTCGTAGAGGATGCGACGGACATCATCCTCAACCTGAAGCAGATTCCATTCCGGCTTAACGGCGACGCGCCGAAGGCGATCTACCTGCGTGCCGACCAGCCGGGCATCGTAACCTCGGGAATGATCGAGGCCGATGGCGATGTGGAAGTGCTCGACAAGGACGTGTACATCGCCACCATCAGTGAAGGTGGCAAGGTCGACATGGAGATGCGCCTGAAGAAAGGGCGCGGCTACGTGTCGGCTGACAAGAACTTCGACGAAGACCTGGGACTCGGATTCATTCCGATCGACTCAGTGCATTCGCCGGTCCGCAAGTGCAACTACGCGGTGGAAGCTGCCCGTTTGGGACAGATTACCGATTACGACAAGCTGTCGCTTGAAGTGTGGACGAACGGTTCCGTGAACCCGGCCGATGCACTTGGCCTGGCTGCGAAGCTACTCAAGGACCACATGAACATCTTCATCAATTTCGAAGAAGAGATCGAAGCTTCGCACGCGGAAGATCGCAAGCCGGAAATTCGCAACGAGAACCTGAACCGCTCGGTGGAAGAGCTCGAGCTTTCGGTCCGCAGCTATAACTGCCTGAAGAACGCCAATATCCAGACCATCGGAGAACTGGTGCAGAAGACCGAAGCGGAGATGCTCAAGACGAAGAACTTCGGACGCAAGTCGCTCAACGAGATCAAGGAAATTTTGGCCTCGATGGGATTGAGCCTGGGGATGAAGATCGACGAGCAGGGCAATGCCGTGGCACCGCCTCCGGGATCGCAGCCGACACCGAGTTATGGTGGATACGGCGGGTACGGTGGTGGCGGGTTCGGTGGCGACAACAACCCGGGCTTCTAGTGTTTTGCGGTAACGCCGGGTTGACGCTCGGCGTTACCGGCAACAAATTTCATACGGGGCTTTGGCCCCTGCAGAATTAGAAGGTATACGACAATGCGTCATCGAGTTGGTGGATGGAAACTGGGACGAAACACTGAACACCGGCGCGCGCTGCTGCGCAACCTGGTCACTTCGCTGATCGTAGAAGAGCGCATCGAGACCACGGTGCCGAAGGCGAAGGCAATGCGTCCGCACGTGGAGAAGATGATCACGCTGGGCAAGCAGGGCAATGTGGCGGCGCGGCGTCAAGCAGCTGCCTACCTGATGACGAGCGAGGCCGTCGACAAGCTGTTCAACACGCTTTCGCCGCGGTTTGGCGATCGTGAAGGCGGCTACCTGCGGATTGTGCGGACGGGATTCCGTCCGGGCGACGGCGGGGAGAAGGCGTTCATCGAGCTGCTCGGAAGCGAGAAGATCATCGATGAGAAGCGTGAGAAGCGCGCTACCGTCCGCGCCAAGCGTGCCGAGGACAACCGCAAGGCCCTCGAAGCACAATCGGCGCAGGAAGAACACGCTGCCGGCGACGAGAAGTAGGTAGTAAAGACTGAGTGGCAAAACGAGCGCACCCCATATGCGGGTGCGTTTCTTTTTGCAAGTTACTTCGGGGTGGATGGTTAGAAAGTTCCGGATGCTACCGCCACGAAGGTCGTGTTAGGCTGCTTCAAAAGGGGCTGTATGGCTGAAGTACGGGACCAATCTCGTTCACGTTTGTTCGTATCGTTGGCGGTAGCCGCGGGCGCGGTCGCACTGGCGACGGTGCTGAGCATCCCGCTCAAGGACCTGATGCCGCACAGCCGCGGGCTCTTGCTGTTTGTGGCCATCATGTTCAGCGCCTGGTACGGGGGAATGTGGCCCGGGATTCTGGCCAGCGCTCTCGCAGCCAAATCATTCAGCTATTTTCTTAACGGACAGCGGGGTATCGATTTGTCGCTGGAAAACGGCGCGCGCGTGGTGGTGTTTGGCGCCGCAGCGCTCTTGGTAACGTATCTGACGGCGACGCGGAAACAGGCGCTTGCAGACGCCAAGGCGCTCAATGAGCAGTTGGCCAAAGCGCTGGAGGAGAACCGCGTTCTACGCGGGATTCTGCCCATTTGCATGCACTGCAAACAGATTCGCGATGATGAGGGTGGCTGGCAGGAAATCGAGCGTTACGTGAGCGAACGCACCGATGCACGATTCAGCCATGGCGTTTGCCCCGATTGCCTGACTGAGTTTTATCCTGATGTCTATCCCAAGGCGGCGGCGAATAGCGGGGATTGATCGCCGAAAGACCTAATGAAGCGCATCCGTTCATACGGGTGCGTTTCTTTTTGCGCCCAAAATGGACGAGCGCTTTTGTAAAGGCTGGCGTAAAGAGATGGACGTGCTTCTCAAGCCGAATGTATAGTTCGCGTCAGCACCTGACTGTACCCGACATTTCGAGACTAACCATGTCCACGCTACCCCCCGTTCCAGAGCCGAGTCTGCCCACTCCCGCGGTTACATCCAGTTCGACGTTGACGTTCGGAGGGTACTCGGGGGCTCCGGGCGCGCTGCAAGGCGAAACTTTCTTACGGCGCGCTATCGCGAAAATCATCGACATGGTCCCGCACTTCGGTGCTTCGTATGCCGGAGGGTTTTTGTTTTCCACGATTGTGCTGGCGGCGAGCGCTGGGCATCTGCCTCGACAGTGGATTATCAACCTTCGACAGCCGGCGATTTCGCCGTTTGTATTTGCATTGCTTGGATCGTTGCTGATGGAGGCGATCCAAGAGGGCGTGCATGGAAGCACTTTGGGCAAGGTCTGCCTGGGGATGGTAGTGGTGCAGGAGGATGGGACGCCTTGCCGTTTCGGGCCGGCGCTCATTCGATCCGCCGCCTACTTCATAGACTCGTTTTTCTTCGGGTTAATCGCGTACTTCCAAATGGAGAAGACACCGCAGGAGCAGCGCTATGGAGACCAGTGGGCGCATACGGTAGTATGCAACCGCCGAGATGCTCCGGCAGAGAGCCTGCGTGGACCAGGACGCTTCGTCGTAGGATTTGTTCTGGCTTGTATGGCGGACGCCGCCATGGCGATGACGGGACTCTTGTTCAAGATGCTGGTGTGAGATCGAACTAGGCTTCGACGTGCCGCGTTCCGCCGCTTCTGCGGTTCAGAGTCAGCGATAAAAATAAAATAATCTGGATGACGAGCGCCCCACTGGTGTCGATCACGACATCCTGCCAGCGGCCCGTGCGGGCGGGGTTGAAGGTCTGGTGGATTTCGTCGAGGCTGGCGGTGAAGGCGGTGCCGGCGATCGCGAGGATGGCCCAGCGTAGTTGCCAGGAGTATTCGCGACCGCGGGAGAGAATCTGCTGGCGGTTGTGCCACCCGGCGCGGAGGGCCCGGAAGATCAGCCAGCTCAGGATGCCGTAACCGAGGAAGTGTCCGGACTTGCGGATGAGGTGGTGGACGAACTCGAATGTATCGGGATCGGGAGCGCCGAGGAAGAAGTTCCAGATTGCCCGGAGAATGCCGCCGGTGTGTTCGCTGGAGCCCAGGTCGGACGACTCCAGGGCGAGGATGCCGAGCCAGAGAGCGACTGGCACCCAGGGTTTCCATTGATTCCTACGCGACGCCAAAACCGGGTCCTTACTCGACACGATAGTTCGGAGCTTCGCGGGTGATGATGACGTCGTGGACGTGGCTCTCGCGGAGTCCGGCGCCGCTGATGCGAATGAAGCGGGCGCGCTCTTTCAACTCGGGGATGGTGCCGCATCCGACGTAGCCCATGCCGCTGCGAAGACCTCCGACCATTTGATGAACGATCATGGCGACGGTGCCGCGATAGGGCACACGGCCTTCGATGCCTTCGGGAACGAGCTTATTCAGGCGGTTGCCATCTTCTTCCACGGCGAGGCCGGCGCTTTCGGATTCGACAGTCTGGAAGTAACGTTCGCTGGAGCCTTGCGCCATGGCGGCTAAAGATCCCATGCCGCGATACGACTTAAAAGTGCGGCCCTGGTAGAGGATGGTTTCGCCGGGGCTCTCTTCGGTTCCGGCTAGGAGCGAGCCGATCATGACGACGTCGGCGCCGGCAGCGAGGGCCTTGGCGATGTCGCCGGAGTACTTGATGCCGCCGTCGGCGATGACGGGAATGCCTTTGTCCTTGAGGGCGCGGTAGGCCTCGGCGATGGCGGTGATCTGCGGGACGCCGGCGCCGGTGACAATGCGGGTAGTGCAGATGGATCCGGGGCCGATGCCGACTTTAACGCCGTCAGCGCCAGCGTTGGCGATTTCGAGCGCGCCGTCGTAGGTGCCGACATTGCCGGCGAGGAGATCAACTTCGGGGAACTTCCTTTTGATTTCGCGAATGGCTTCGATGACGCGGCTGGAGTGACCGTGGGCGCTATCGATGGCGAGGACGTCGACCTTAGTGCGGACGAGTTCCTGAGCACGCTCCAGGTAGTCGCCAGTGGCGCCGATGGCGGCGCCGACGCGAAGGCGGCCTTGGGCATCTTTCGCGGCGATCGGGTACTTCAGTTTCTTCTGGATGTCTTTGACGGTGATGAGGCCCTTGAGTTCGTACTTGTCATCGACGACGAGGAGTTTTTCCACGCGATGCTGGTGGAGGATGGCTTCGGCGTCTTCGAGGGTGGTGCCGACCGGGACGGTGATGAGGTTTTCCTTGGTCATCACCTGGCTGATGGGAATGTCGGTACGGGTTTCGAAGCGGAGGTCGCGGTTGGTAAGGATGCCGACCAGCTTTTTGTTCTTGGTGACCGGCACGCCGGAGATGCGATAGCGCTTCATGACGTCGAGCGCCTCGGAGATTTTGTTCTCGGGCGACATGGTGATGGGGTCGACGATCATGCCGCTCTCGGAGCGCTTTACTTTATCGATCTCCCCGGCCTGGGCGTCAATGGAGAGATTGCGATGGACGATGCCGAGGCCACCCTGCTGGGCGAGGGCGATCGCCATGCGGCTTTCGGTGACGGTGTCCATGGCGGCGGAGATGATGGGGACGTTCAACGTAATGTTGCGCGTCAGCTTGGTGGCGGTGCTGACCGAGGTCGGCACGACGTCGCTCTTGGCAGGCAAAAGCAGGACGTCGTCGAAGGTCAACGCTTCGGGAACAGGAAAATAAATCATTGCGCTCTTCCGAGGGTGCGCCCGCAAAAGAAACTGGCGCGCGGTTGGAGGGTACAGAGAGTCATTTTGGTATGAGGATAAACAACTATTCTAAATTTTCGTAAGGCCCATAAGCAAACGGCCGGGGTTTAACCCGGCCGCGCTTTAAGGCTGATTTTGTGAATCTTTTTTCTTTTTGTGCTTGTTAAACCACTTGTCGCGGACATCGGGCCAGAACTCGGAGGCGAGATTGCCGAGTCCCCCATACGCGAGGGAAATTGCCGAGCGGCTCAGGGTGTCTTTGGCATTGCGATCGGATTCCGGGTAGTAGAGGTTGGAAACCGCGCCGGCGGTGAAGGCTCCGAGGACATTGGAGAAGGCGAATTCGGTGCCGCCGCGGTCGCGATGGGCGACGAGAACCTGTTTGAGGGCACCTCCCAGCCGGTGGCCGAAGGTCCCCTCGCCCAAACGGAAGTAGCGAGGGTCCTCGCGGAAGATGACGGGGTAGGCATAGTTGCTGAAGAAATTGCTGCTGACCTGGTCAGCAAAAGCCGCGCCATACCGCTTCCCGTAGCCTTCCGCGCCCTGCCCGTATTCCTTGGATTTGTCGAGGCCCTGGCTGATGCCCGCTTCGGCGCCTACGGCGACAAACTCGAACGGGCTGAAGGAACTGCGGGCGAAAAGCTTGAATTTCTCCGACGGAGTGAGGGGGATGGCCGTCTTTTCGGTGGTCACGTTGTAGTTGGGAACGACGCCGAGGATTTTGTTGGACTGTTCCTCGCGCTCGATTCTGCGCTGCTCTTCCGTCTTTTGGGCCGCCTTTTGTTTGGCAGTGGAAGGGCTGTCAGGCACTTGCGCCTGCGCTGGAGGTGGGTTGGATGGGGTGTCTTGAGCGAGGGAATACGAGGTGAGAGACAAAACCGCCATCGCGAGCACGGCCGTGCAGCGTGTTCGAAAGATCATCTATGGTTTATCCAGAAACGCGTTCCTGGACGCCGCTTCGTCCGTGAACTCCGTATCTACTTATTCTTCCAGACTGGCTTCCTTTTTTCCAGTACCGCGCGCAATCCTTCTTCTACGTCCTGGAGGGCCATAAGCTGGTTGAGGTAGATGTCCTGCGACTTTTTCATGGCTTCGGCGAGGGGGCGGCCGATGGAGGTGGCGATGACGCGCTTGGTCATCTCAAGCACGGGGCCGCTAAATTCGAGGATGCGCGAGACCAGTTCGTTGACCGTGTTCTCCAGCCCGGCCTCGGCGACGACGCGGTTGACGAACCCGAGATCAAGGGCCTCCTCGGCACTCAGGCTTTGGCCGGTGAGGATGAGTTCGTAGGTCTTCTTGGGGCCGATGACGGCGGGCATCATGATGGCGGCAAAGGGCGGGAAGACGCCCATCTTGACTTCAGGCTGGGCGAAGCGGGCGTTGGGCGTGGCGATGATCATGTCGCCAAAAGCGACCAGTTCGGAGCCGGCGCCGATAGCCGGGCCGTTTACCACGACGATCAGGGGCTTGGAGATTTCGGAAATTGCCTGGAATACGTGATTGAAGGCCTCGAGGGTTTGAAAGACGCGGTCGGGCTTGGAGTCTTCAATGGAGATGCCGGCGGAGAAGGTCTTCTGCGAGGAATCGAGGACGATTACCTTGACGTCGGCCTTGTTTTCGAGGCTCTCGATGGCTTGGGCGAGTTCGCCCATGAGGGGAACGGTGAGGACGTTGTAGGGAGGGTGGTTGAGGGTGATGCGGGCCAGGCCGTCGGTGATATCGAAATCGAGGAACTTATAGAGGTTAACTACGGGATCGGACGGAGTGGCCATGGATCACCTTCCAGATGGGATGGCGGAGCGAATGAGTGCTGCTGAGCGACAGAAGTATGCTCTGAAAGCCGCGCCGATTCAAGTGAGAGCTGGAGGATGGCTTTTTGAGGGGTGCGAACCGGAAGGGTGAGGTTACAATTGTGGCCATGAAGATCGCCCTCGGCGCGGACCACGCGGGATTCGAGCTGAAAGACAAGATCAAGCAGCACCTCAGCGAGCAGGGAATCGAGGTGCAGGACGAGGGCACCAATACCGCCGATTCGGTGGATTACCCGGACTTTGCGCGCAAGGTGGCCGAGACGGTGGCAGATCAGCGCGCCACGTTGGGAGTGCTGGTGTGCGGCACAGGCATTGGCATGGCGATTTCGGCGAACAAAGTGCCGGGAATCCGGGCGGCGAATTGCGATACCGTGTTCGAGGCGCAGATGAGCCGCGAACATAATGACGCGAACGTGCTGGCGCTAGGCGCGCGCATTTTGAAGCCAGAAGCGGCGATGGAGATTGTGGATTCGTGGATCAAGACGAATTTTGCCGGCGGGCGGCACCAGCGCCGGGTGGAGAAGATCCACGAGATTGAAGAGCAGGAAGTGAAGCGGCTGAGTTAGCGGTTGCGCAAGAAATCATAAGAGGCTTACGAAATCATGAGCAAGAATCCCATGTATCTTCCACTTTCCGAGATCGATCCGCAGATTGCCGAGGCGATTGCGAATGAAGAGCGCCGACAACACGAGGGGCTCGAACTGATCGCCAGCGAGAACTTTGTGAGCGAAGCCGTGCTGCAGGCGGCGGGGTCGGTGTTCACCAACAAGTATGCGGAGGGGTATCCGGGGAAGCGTTATTACGGCGGCTGCGAGTATGCGGACGTGGTGGAGAACCTGGCGCGCGATCGCGCGAAGCAACTGTTTGGCGCGGAGCATGCGAACGTGCAGCCGCATTCGGGATCGACGGCGAACATGGAAGCCTACGGCGCGATCCTGCAGCCGGGCGACACGATTCTTGGACTGAACCTGGCGCATGGCGGGCACTTGACGCATGGGCATCCGCTGAACTTTTCGGGGAAGACGTACAAGATTGTGCCGTATGGCGTGACCAAGGAAACGGAGACCATCGACTACGACGAAGTGGAAAAGTTGGCGATGGAGCACCATCCGAAACTCATCGTCGGCGGCGGCAGCGCTTATCCGCGGATCATCGACTTTGCGCGGATGCGGCAGATTGCGGACAAATCGGGCGCGCTGTTCATGGTCGATATGGCGCACTTCGCTGGACTCGTGGCGGGTGGGGCGCATCCATCGCCGGTGCCACATGCGCATATCGTGACGACGACTACGCATAAGACGCTGCGTGGACCGCGGGCGGGAATGATTCTGTCGCGGCAGGAGTTCGCGGCGGCGATCGATAAGATTACGTTCCCCGGGATGCAGGGCGGGCCGCTGGTGCACATCATTGCGGCGAAGGCGATCTGCTTCAAAGAGGCGATGGAGCCGTCGTTCAAGGAATATGCCGCTCAGGTCGTCGCGAACGCGAAAGTCCTGGCGAAGCAGTTGGCCGACAAGGAATTCCGTATCATCTCGGGCGGCACCGATACGCACCTGATGCTGATCGATGTGTTTGCCGCAGGAATGCTGGGCAGCGAGGCGGAGAAGGCGCTGGGAGATGCGGGGATCACCGTGAACAAGAACGCGATTCCGTTCGATACCAATCCGCCGATGAAGCCGAGTGGGATTCGCGTTGGGACTCCGGCGCTAACGACACGCGGGATGAAAGAGCCGGAGATGCGCCAGGTGGGCATCTGGATCGCGGAGAGCTTGCGGAACCGGAACAATCCGGACTTCTTGGCGCGGGTGAAGCGGCAGGTGCACGAGTTGTGCGATGCGTATCCGCTGTATCCGGAGAGACGGGCTAGCCGATTGGCTACGGTGTAGTTTCCTAAGGAGTCATGCCCCATCCTTCTTGTGAAGGGTGGGGTTTTGTTTGTGCGCTATTTTTCCGAGGTAATGCTGAGCGGTTTGGATCTGCGCAAGAGACTGGACGCTTGGGTGAATACGTAGCGCGTCCCGAACACGAGGACGTAAGTCCAGGCCGTGCCGACTACTAATGTCCAGAGGTATGCGGCCGTGCTGTGAGACCACGCTAGGAATATCACTCCCACAAATACAGGAAAATAAACGATGGACAGGAGGGCTGAGGCGACGTTTCCGTGCAGCCAAGCGGGCCCGTCGTATCCGAGAAACGCTGAGAGAATCGAACAAAAGTAGAGGGCGGGAAGAACGTGCAACGCGATTGTGTGAATGCGTCTCATTAGGATCCGATGGTTCCCTTATAGCAAAATCCAAACTGAAAGGAGCAACAATCTTCTACAATCCTCCCGTGAAGGTCGCGATCGACATCCGCCGTATCAGCGACTTCGGGATTGGCACCTACATTCGGAATGTGGTGCGCACCCTGGGGCGTTTGGACCCCGTTAATCAATACACCCTGATTGGGACGCCGGGGCGGATCCACGACATGGGGCCGCTGCAACCGAATTTCACCCACGTGGAATGCCCTGACAACGATTACTCCCCGTCGTCGTACTTTGAGTTCCACCGCGTCCTTAAGCATGTAGGCGCAAACGTTCTGCATGTGCCGCACCTGTTCTGGATCCCGCAGGGGATTCCTTGTCCGTACGTGGTGACGGTGCACGATCTCCTGGACTACCTGTATCGCAGCAACAGCGCGTCGCCGGCGAAACGGTTTGCGCATTTTTATTTCACCAAGCGGACGTTGAACCGGGCGTCGCGGATTTTTGCGGTGTCAAAGTTTTCGAAGACGGATACCGTCCGGTTGTTCGGCGTGCCGGAGAAGAAGATCGAAGTGGTTTACAACGCCATCGACGACCGCTTTCGGCAGGGGCATGCGACGTCGGCCGACAAGCTGATGATTGCCGAGCGCTACCAGGTGAATTATCCGTTCGTGTTGTATGCGGGGCGCATTAGTCCGCATAAGAACGTGGTGCGGATTATCGAGGCGTTTTCGCTGCTGAAGTCGGAGCTGGCGAAAGACGACCAGTATCCGGATTTGAAGCTGATCATTATTGGCGACGAAGTGTCGCGGCATCCGGACTTGCGGCGGGCGGTGATCAAGGGGCGGGTGCAGCAGGATGTGCGCTTCCTGGGATTTGTGCCCATCGAAATCCTGCGGATTTTCTATGACGCGGCGAAGGTGTTTATCTTTCCATCGCTGTACGAGGGATTTGGGTTGCCACCGCTGGAGGCGATGTCGCATGGGACGCCGGTGATTACCAGTAACACGTCGTCGCTGCCGGAGGTGGTGGGGAATGCGGCAGTGCTGGTGAATCCGGAGAACGTGTTTGAGATTCAGCGGGCGTTGCAGCGGGTGTTACTCGACCAGAATCTGCGAGACAAGCTAAAGGCGCGCGGCGAGGAGCAGACGAAGAAGTTCTCGTGGGAGAGCTCAGTGGGTCGGATGCTGGAGATCTTCCGGGAAGTGGCTAAGAAATAACACAGAGGACACGGAGGGTTTCGGGTTTTCACGCCTGATCTGGTCTTAGCGGTATTGTTCGGCTTAGGGTGGGTATTTTGATTCCACTCCGTGCGTTTTCCCGCCACACCTTGAAGGAATGTGCGTAAATGCTGCCGCCCGGCAGCTCACCTTCTTACTCGATTTGCGGAAGATCCTGCTCAAACCCTAGTAAACATTGCACGAAAAGTTCTTTCGTGGGAGAGGCGGCGATTTGGCACGAAAGTTGCCTCTAACTGTATGCGTGAGGGATTGGGGACGAGCGATGCGGGGCATGATTCGACTCACAATTTCGGGCATTTTGCTGGCGGGGATGGGGATGGCGCAAACCAGCGCACCCGATCTGAATACCATCGTCAGCCGCATGCAGACGGCAATGGCCGGTCGCAACCACGACCGGGCCTACTCCGTCACCCGCGAATACCGGCTCGTTCCCGAAGATGCCAGCAAGGCCACGCGCGTAGTCGCCGAGATCAACACCGTTTCGTCTGGAAGTAAGGACTACAGCATCACCGAGGGCGGCGGCCAGGCGGAAAAGATCGTCCGCAAGGTACTGGACCACGAAACGGAGTCGGCCAACCAGCACACCGGGATGGCGATGACATCCGACAATTACAACTTTGCCTATCTCGGCACCGAAGCCAACGACGGACACACTTGCTATGTGGTGCAGCTCAACGCCAAGCACGATGGCAAAGACATGCTGAACGGCAGGTTGTGGATCGACACCGACAGTTACCTCGTGCGGCAGTTTTCGGGAAGCCCGGCGAAGAGCCCCTCGTGGTGGATCAAGGACCTGCAAGTGACATTGCACTATAAGGATGTGGACGGGTTGTGGCTGCAGGACTCGACCCAGGCGGTGGCGCAGGTACGGATCGTGGGACGACATGTACTGACGTCGCGGGCGCTCAACGTGCGTACCGACATGGCTTTAGCGAGCAAAACCGCTCCACAAAAGGCCACACAGCAACGCAGACGTCGGCTGGATCCCTCGCTGGTTGGTGCCGGGGTCTTTCAGCACCGCTAGCGGTAAATAACGACAGGAGCATCACTGGACAGGAATTCTGCATCGATTCTGGTGTATGGCCGAAGATCCGCCAGAGAACGAGAACCTTCCAAAGAGCGAGGAAGAGATGCGAGAAAACGCCTCGGAATGGTTGGACGAGATGGGCTTCGTAGTGCAAGAGCACGAAGCCGAGCAGCGCGGGCAAGATAACAACGACGCAGAGCCGGTAAATCCCGCGGCCTAGCGATCCTCTCCTTTTATTTTCCCAACCTCATTAAAATGCGGGCAACGGGCTCTTGCTCGGCGCCAGGATTTCGTCGAAGCGATCCGGAGCGGCGTCGACGCGCTGGAGCGACGGAACTCGCAGGCCATCAAAGTACGCGAGTGAGATCGTGGTGTAGATGTTCCCGCGCTTGAACTGCAGCTGCAGCGGCTGTTTCGATGCTTCCGCTTGCAGGATCGCGTCGCGCAGAACTTCGGGCGAAAATTCCTTTCCATTCACTGAGACCAATCGCATATCGGGCGTGACGCCGGCTTTGAAGGCAGGGCCGTTCCAAATGACTTCCTCGAGCATGCCCTTGGGGTCGTCCGAATCGTCGCTGGGGCCGCCTTCGCGCGGAATGGAGAAAGCCAATCCGATCGAACTGGTGAAGTCGGAGTAGCCGAACGAAGCCGCGCCCTTGGTGTACCAGGGCTGCTCAGTGTCGGTGTAAACCAGCTTGTAGCCGCCACGAGTGAAGCCATCCTCGGGAACCGCAGGGTGGAGGTTGTAAACGCGCTCGCGGAGGAAGGTCATCCAGTCATAGGGCGCCACGGTGTTGAGGATCTTCGCGACGTCGTTCAGGTCGTAGGTGACGGTGACGAAACTCCCGTTGTAAATTCCGAGAAATGCTTTCGCGAAATCGTCGAGGGACTTCTGTCCATTTGTTAGTTCGCGGATCTTGGTGTCAGCGTCGAGCCAGATTAAAGCGCCTTCGTCGTAGTAGTTCTCAGGAAGTTGCCAACTGACGAAACTCACCGGACGCCGCTGCGACACGATGGGCTGATTGGTGGTATCGACCAGCGGACGCCAGCCGCGGCCGGGCATCACTTCGAATCGTGCCGCGATATGGGCGAAGAGACCCCGGGTTTCTTCCGGAGTGCGCAGGCCGGAGCGCGCGGCGAGAATCATGCCCCAATACTCGGTCATGCCCTCATAGACCCAGAGCAGGTCGTCGCGCATGGGGATGTTGTAATTGGGCGTCCAAAGATCGGCGGGGCGTCGGAACTTGCCATTCCACGAGTGGGTGTATTCATGCGCCAGCAGGTCGTTTTCGAGGACGCCCGCGCTCCAGTCGGTGAAGTAGTTGGCGTGCACGCCGTTCTCGCTGGACTGATGATGCTCGAGACCGATGCCGCCAACTTTTTCACTCAGCAGCAGGAGCAGATCGTAATGGTTGTAGTGGTGGGAGGCGTAGAGCTTGTCGGCCTCGGCGGCCAGGTTCTTGTGGGCAGCGAGTTCTTCGGCCGTGATGGCGAGGTTCTTGTCTTCATCGGCGAAGACGTCGAGGTGAACGATGTCGGTAGCAGAAGGGGATACGTCAATGCGTTTGAAATGGGACCCGGCGTAGAGCGGGGAGTCGGCGAGAGTGTTGAGCGTCGTGGTTTTGAACTTAACCGTCGAGCCTTCTTCCGACGCGGTTTCCAGGGCTGTGGCGTATTTCCAGCCGTCGGGAAGTTTGAGGGTGACGTCGAAGGGAATCTGGCGGGTGAAGTAGCCGGCGGGATAGAGGACGACTTCGTTCCACTCGAGATCGGCGACGGCGTCGGAAATTTCGATGCGGCCTTCGGCGTGGCGAACCGGGGAGAGATAGTCGAACTCGACATCGACCGACTTGGCTCCGGCGGTCAATGGAACGTGGAAGGCGAAGACGTTGACCTGGTCGCGCACCCACTGGACGCGCTTGCCATCAACACTGGTAACGACGCCGGCGACGCGCGAGATGGGGCCGGTGGGGGAATGATGGCCGGGAATCCACTCGGGATAGAGCAGGACTAGTTCTCTCGCAGCACGATCTACCGGAAGGTGTTCGCGCACGTGGATGACGCGGGCGCTGAGATTGGAGAGGTCCACGGTCAGCTCGACGGGACCTGGGTAGGGCCTGTCCGCAGGGGCCACGATGGGCGGCGGCAGCGGCAAGGGTTGCGGCTGCGGCGGGTTCTTCACCGTCTGGGCTAAAAGGGTCGCGCTGGCGAACAGGCAGCAGGAAACGCGGCGAATGCGAACGAGGGGGTTCTCCATGTCGCGGAACAGTGTACCCGAACCGGGCGCCAGTGTTGCCATGGCGATGGAACTTTCGTCGAGCGCTCGCCGTACCGTTCCATAGAGGTGCTTATGAAAAAGGCCGTAGTGTGTGCCGTGATGTTCTGCGCGATGGGGCTTATGGCGCAGAAGGGTCCGCAGGTGTCCACGGAACAGGTGTTCCGGTCGGGCGGGACGATTCGGATGCACCTCGAAGCCGGGGGCTACACGATCCGGCCAACCGACTCGGCGAACATCGTGGTTACCTGCTTTGCCGACTCGGAGGAAAAGGTGCACCGGGTCCAGACGAAGATCAAAGCCGGCGCTTCCAGCGCGGAGATCTACGTTCGGAACACGCCGCACAACGACTTCAAGGTGGTGATCGATGTGCCGCGGGAATCGAACCTTTGGGTTCGGCTCTCTGCCGGGCAACTGGATGTGGGGGCCGTCGAGGGCGATAAGGACCTGGAGATCCGCGCCGGTCAGCTCAATGTGAACATCGTCCATCCGGAGCAGTATGGACACCGCGACGCCTCCGTACTGACGGGCGAGATCGATGCGCAGGCGTTCTCGATTTCGAAGGGTGGGCTGTTTCGGTCATTTCAGCAGGAAGGGGCAGGGCGGTATCGGCTCCATGCCAGTGTGATGGCAGGTCAGATCGACCTGAACGGCAAAACCGAAAAATCAGATCAGCCGCCGGGGTCATAAGGCGAGTTTCGACGCGGCAGCGTAGGACAACTCTTGCGAATAGCCGATTCTTCTAGCGACTTCGTCATCGGAGCCGCCTAGACGAACGACAATGCGGCCATAATCGCCAAATTTGCCAAAGCCCATAACGAGAATGCGCTTGAACGAAGCCGTTTTGCGGCCTTGTTACCTGTCGTCCCGCTGTCTCCTGAAAAGACCCTTTGCAGCCTTTGAACTTCGATTGCCATCGAGACCGCAGCCGCCAGGATTGTGGCAAACATGAGCCAAACGTACGCGCTCCTGTTATGAAACGCATGCACTCCCGCAGCCACGACGTTCATGACGCTCAAGAACCCTATGCCCCATGCCTCGATCGATTTCAAGCGTCCCTCCACGTGATTAAGCGTTGCGAACACCCGTAAGCGCAACCTATTTTCCCATGCCGGGATTATTTACGATAAGCGGATTTCGCGACACCTAATTGCACGTTCGGTTCTTCCAGCGTACTTGCAGTACGGTCTCGCCGGTTTGAATTTCATTTTTCTTTTCTAAAACAATGTTTGAAGCTCGCAGCACAGTCACGTTCTCGTACTCATCGACCTGCTGCATTACGTGGCCCTTGACGGTAATGAAACCATTGCCGAGTTTATCCCCGCGCTCTGATGCCGGAACGATCCGATCCAGAGTGGCTTTGGCTTTTGCTTCTTCGATCCCATCGGTAAAATCGATCGCGTCTCCATTGAAGTGAGACTGTTCCACCGACATTTCGCAGACCAGACCAGCGTTTGTGAACTTTGCCGACAGCGCAATTCCCGGTTCAACCTCGTAGACATCATGACGCTTGAAGCGCTGAGCTAAATCAGCCGCAGATTGGCCCGGAAGGGGTATCGCCAACGATGTCAAAAGAAACGCACAAAATGCGATCAATTTCATGAGTGGTCTCAGAAAGCTGCATTCATATCCGATAGATGTTGCGAACAGCCGTTACCACTCGCTATCTTCCCACGCCGGGATTACGAGTGATAAGGGGTCGATAAGGACGAAGGCTGTGTCAAGGACAGAGTTTGGCTGTCCGGTGTTTTTTTGTGACACCGCGTCACGTCCAGAGTTCGGTTGAGGACCAAGATCTCCAGGCATTACGCTAAATCACTTTTCGGTGAGCCAATCGCTTCACCATCCATCGATACGGCCGATGATCCGACCATGATTGTTCGTTGCGAACATCCAGCCGCCGCATCGGTGCGGAAGTGGAAAACGGTTGTATCGTTTTCCAAGGCGCGTAGCGCCGTCTTCTGCACCGATCAGTCTGGATGCGAGAGTGCCCAATCAATTTCCCGGTCTGGCTTGCGCCGACCACCCCTTACCTCGGGCTGCTCTCGATGTGAGCGATCTCCGGATAGCGGGTATTGGTCCGCAGCATCCAGTAGAGTCGCACGGCTAATTTTCGCGCTGCCGCCACTTTGGCTACTCCCGTTGCCATGCGATGACAGCGATGTTGATACTGTTTGCGGAAGCCCTCGTCGAGCCGGTTCACCGATTGCGCGCTCTCGACCAGCAACATCCGAAGGAATGGATTCCCTTGTTTGCTGATGCTCCCCAGCCGGCGATGCTGGCTGGAACTGCGCTCCGTCGGAATCAACCCTAAGTAGCTGGCCACCTGCTTGCCGCGCGGAAACCGTCGCACATCTCCCAACGTCACCACGAAGGCCAGGGCGGTGATCGGCCCCACTCCGGGTTGCGTCATGAGCAGCTGCGCTCCGGGATCCAGCTTAGCCGCGCGGCTGACCGCTTCTTCCAATTTTCCGATCTGATCGTTTAACGCGGCCAGCAAATGCAGCAGGTCGGCTCGTCGTTGTGCAGCCCACCCCTCCAGCGGCAGCTCGCGCAACGCTTGCTGCCCCGCCTCGCTCCACAGCTTGCGCTTCATCTGTACACCACGATTCAGCATCAGGTGCTGCAATCCGTTCTTCACGCGAATGCGGATCTGCACCAGCTTGTGGCGATGAATCAGCAACTGCCGCAGATCGCGGTCTCCCGCGGTCGGTCGCCAGATCCGTGGAAAGCGACTTTCCAGCAACAGCTTCAAAATATGAGCTGCGTCCCGCTTGTCGGTCTTCTGCTTGCGAACGTAGCTGGCACGGATCTGCGCTGCATCGCCGACCCACACTTCATGACCCAAACGGCCAAGCAAATCTTCGAACCACTGGCTGTTCCCACTCGCTTCCAGCCCCACCAGCGCCGGAGCCGACAGTCGCCGATAGAAACTCTCAGCTTCTCCATTCCCATTGTTTAGCTTGCGTTCTTGAATCTCGCCGGTTTCCATGTCGAAAACCGCCACTTGCTGCCACCCAGGATGGAAATCACAACCTACAATGTTCATCGAGGCTTCTCCTGAGCCGGTTGATCTTGGTCCTCAACCAAAGAACATACCAGCACGGGCTAGAAGCCTTCGTCCTTATCTAATCAATTTCGCGACACCTATTTCGTTCAGTGAATGGAGTGAGGCGTAGCTACGGCAGTTCAGGGGCTACGGCCACATTCCGACCCTCATAAAGGATGTGTCCGACGCTGCCGTCTGCCAAAGACACATCAATCGTCGCGCAAGTTTTCCAATAGCGGATTCTTCTCACTTTAGGCTTCGAACCGGGAGTGATCACGGTTAGTTGCGATCCCTCACAATTGTCGTTTCCTGCGCCAGCGAAAACGACGGTGTTCTCCCGAACAATGATCGTGTGCCGTCGATCTTGCCGGACACCGTAAGTCCACCACAAGCCGAGGGGTGAGATGATCGCAGCCAATATCGCAGCGACCGTGCCCGCCGAAATAGCCAAAGATTTCATGGTCTGAGGGTCACCGTCGAACATTGCTTCAGATAACTGCTGCGAACAGCCCATATCGCAACCTATTTTCCCATGCCCGGATTATTTCGATAAGGGATTTCAAAGCATCTATGGACTTGCTCTCTTGCGATACAAGTTCCATACCATTCCGACCGTGAGCAGAAGTCCGATTCCTAAGAGCTCCGCCCTCGCCCGATTCCCGAACAATCCATGAAGCGGGAGATAGCAGGCGAGAACGATCAACAGAACGCCGAGGCAAAACGCCAACACTTTCTGAGTGGTCGTTGCAGAATTTCGCTTCACCAGCAAGTCCTCGATGCCCAATCGGTCGACAACTTCGTCAGCGAGCGCATTGAAAAGATAGCCGCCGGGCCTATAAGCCGAATTCTGTCCTCTCTTGCGAGATGGACGGCCATTCCTCTGGGCTACTCATTACTGAGCAGCTCAAGCGACCTACCCGGAAGTTTGGCGCACCGAGTCAGCACGCATCAGGAGCGCGAGCCCCTGAACTTCTCCCCTATTTGGTCTTGCTCCGTGTGGGGTTTGCCATGCGGCGCGTATCACTACGCGTCCGGTGCGCTCTTACCGCACCTTTTCACCCTTACCCACCTTGCGGCGGGCGGTATATTCTCTGTGGCACTTTCCGTCGAACGCCCTTAACGGCGCCCTCCCGGACGTTATCCGGCACACCACTCTGCGGAGTTCGGACTTTCCTCCACCACACTGGCTCGACTTCGGCGAACCGAGGGTAAACCCGTGCAGCAGCAGCCGTCCGGCCCAGCGGCTAACTAGATCATTATAACGTTCAAAAGCGCCGTTCCCAGCCCTCGACTGATTTGAATCCGTGCTGATGAAGCGGACCGACCACGCGATTCAGGTTCGATCGGGTCTGAGCGAAGAACGTGATGTACCCGTCATGATCGGCATAGATGGAGAAGGGCTTGGGGTCGGGGACGAAGATGAAGTCCAGTGCCGCACCCTGTAAGCCCGCCTCCAGCAACGGAGAGGCTTCGGATTCTCCGGTGGCTACGATGCACCGATCCCGCTTGAAGTCGCCGCTGAGAGAGTGCATGTGCAGAAGAGCAATTAAATGTTTCGGTTCGAAAACAGAGGTGTAAATCGTGAGTTGGGCGCTTCGGATTTGCGGAACGGCGGAGATGATGCCTGCAACGAAGGTATGCAAGTCTTTCGACGGCATTTCGAAGGTCAGTTGAGCCTTCCATGCTGTGGTGCGGAATTTCTTGGTCGAGCCGGGCGCCATCGAAATCTGCATGGCGGAAGTATCCCACGACTTGGGAGCAATGCACTTCTCACTTGGTGCCATGTCTGCTTAAATAAGGGCGAATGGTCGATATCCACTCACACATCCTTCCCATGGTCGATGACGGGGCCAAGTCCTGGGAAATTGCCGTTGAAATGGTCAAGATGGCGGAGCGCGACGGAGTGACGCACATGGTCGCCACGCCCCATGCCAACTTCGAGTACGAATACAACCGCGAGAGTCACACGGCGTTGCTGGCGGAGTTGCAGGCCAAGGCAGGGAACGGGATCCAACTGATCCTGGGATGCGACTTCCATTTTTCCTTCGACAATATTGCCGACTGCCTGGCGCATCGCGAGAAGTACACGATCGGCAAGACAAAATACCTGTTGATTGAGCTGAGCGATTTTGCCATCCCGCCGGAAATCCAGAGCATGATTGGCTCGCTGACGTCGGCGGGACTGGTGCCGATCCTGACGCATCCGGAGAGGAATGCGATTTTGCAGAAGCATCCAGACCGTGTAGTGGACTGGGTGGAGATGGGCGTACTCGTACAGGTGACGGCCGGCGCCTTCGCCGGAAAATGGGGACGAGGCGTGCAGAAGTTGGCGCACTGGTACGCGGAGCAGGGGATTCTGCATGTGATTGCCAGCGACGCGCATAGTACGGGGCATCGGAGCCCGTTGCTGTCGGAGGCGCGCAAGGCGGTCGCGAAGACCTTTGGCGAGAAGCTTGCCAAGGCGGTCACGGAGACCAATCCGATGGCGATCGTGATGGACCAGCCATTGCCATGAAACGCGCGCCCATTGCAATCCTGGCATTGGCAGTGTTGACGCTGGGTTCGTGTCGCAAGGCGGCTGCGCCGGAGCAAAAACCCGCAGAGCAGACGCAAGCCGACACCACACCGAAGTACCGCCATAAGTTTTTTCGGGAGGGGAGCGCGTCCCCGGCGATCGTGAGTATCTCCCCGACCACCGTGCCGATCCGCGCGGGGCATGCCTACACGGAGCGCTACACCCTTGAGTACGACATTCTCGGCATCGAGAAGGTGAAGAGCGGGTACATCACCATTTACTCGCCGGGCGTGGGACAGGTACAGAAGATAGATTTCTCCCCGCAAGCCCATGGCAGTATCGAGTTCACTCTCGACGTTGAGAATTTTGATTTCGGGCCGTCGATCCGCTTTCGCGCGGTCTGTCCGAAGGGCAACTCTGATTGGATCCCAATGGGATTGATTCCGGCCGACTATCCGCCGCACGATCCGAGCCTGTTGCAGATGGGAACGATCAGTCCGTCGTACATCCAGGCGCGCAACGATGCCAATAATCCAGCGAGCGGCGTTGAAATCACCTTGTGGGGACAGCAATTCGAGACGGGCTGCAAACCGGAAACCGAGGTCGATGGCACTTCGGTGCAGCTGCAAAACGTTTCCGCATACGGCAAACAGATTAAGGGACTTCTGTTGCGCAGCGATATCCAGCAGCGTGCCGTGGCGGCGCGCTATTTCGACGTGACCTTGGTGCTGGAGATGACCACCCCACAGATGCGGGTGGGCGATTCGACGCGGCTGATCTTCCGCGACCTATAGCATCGAAGGATTCACTCTCGCTCGCTGGCTGAGGTATGGCACACTCACATCGTGCACATTACGGGCGCGTGGATCCTTCTTATCTTCGGCATCGTCACCATTGGCACGATGCTCCTCCTGCTCCACCTAACCAAGCTTGGCCACCTTGTCCACTGTCATCTGCCGGACCGGCCAACGCGGCGCATGTTCCTGTCGTCGGTGTCGTTCTTTGTGACATTCGTCGGAGTTCGGCTGTTGGTGATGTGCATTACGCATCACATCGGGCCGTTCGGTTGGGTCGAGGTCGGAGGACGACATATCCATCACCTTGTGTGGGGGATTTTGATCCTCCTCGGCGTGGGTTATGCGTGGCTCGCGGAGTGGGGCGAAGGATCGACGCCGACCGATATATTCATCAGCCGATTGCTTGCGCTCTCCTACGGAGTGGGCGCGGCGCTGACCCTGGATGAATTCGCGCTGTGGCTGAATTTGCGCGATGTGTACTGGGCGCGCGAGGGACGGGCGTCGATTGACGCTGTTTTTATTTTTGGTTCGCTGCTGTCGATTGGAGCGTGGGGAGCGCCGATCCTGCGCCACTGGTTCCCTGCAAAACCAACTAGTGAGGATGACGCGAAGGCGAAGTAGCGGGTGGAAGGGCGCCAATACCGACGCGGCTGTAGGTGAGATCGACGGCGGGCGTCCACTCGGCCTTGCCTTCCGGACGGAACTGCGCAACGAAGTGAAACTCGCGGGGACGGATCTCCCAATCGGACTTGAGTTCGAATGAACGGTCGGCGGTGACACCTCTTACCAGTTGGGTGATGCGATTGCCGGTCTGCTGAAGCGTGCCTTCGGAGACGATGCCTTCGTCACTCACCTGAAGCAGCTTGTAAGTTTTCTCCGCCGGGTTCCAGTAGTACACGCCGTCGTATTTCGGGGTCGTGCGGCCCTTGCTCTCCAGGGTGACGTGGTACAGGAGCGCCTGCTGATTGTCGCTGCGGCGGGCGGAGAGATGGATGAGCAGTTCACCGCCGCTGTCGGATTTATCGACGGCCTGCCAATCGCCGACCATCCAGTCGAGCTCGGCGATCTTCGGTTCTTCGGGCGGCGCGGCGGGCGCTTGCGCGAGGGCGCTCAGGGATGTCAGCAACAAAAACAGCAAGCCTGTCATCGACGCGCACTTCATTCTCATCGGGAATCTTTTCTATTTCTGCGGCTGCGGCGTATCCGCGTTGCTGTTCTGCGTGGGCTCCGGCTGGTTCGTTACAGGCGTACCGTCGCGGCGCTTGAGTTCTACATCGGCTCCACCCTGGCGACGACGCGCCTCGACGGTGGCTTCCTGGGCTTGCGTGACCTCTCCATCGCTGACCGAGGCGACTTCGCCGACGCGCTTGCCTTCGGCGGACTTCCGCGTTGCTGAAATTACTCGGGCGTTGGAGCGATTGGCTTCCTGCGCCTTGGCGTAGAAGAAGTCGGCGGTCTCGCGGTCGCCATCCATTTCGGCGAGGTAGCCCATATTGTTGAGCGTGAATGCGTTGTTGGGCTCAAGCTTGTAGGCCTGCTGGAAGAGCTCGCGCGCGGTGCCGCGCTCGTTGCGATTGACGGCGGAGACGCCGCGCAGGTTGAGTCGAGCGACCTGGGCGGTAACGTCTTCCTCTTTGTTCATCACCTTGAGAACTTTCTTGGCGTTGTTGTCGGCGATTTCGTCGATGGGCTTGCCGCGCCAGCTGGGATGAATGCTGACGATGACCGGCTCACGCGATCCTGAGGCGGCGGCCTGCGTGTAGTAACGATAAGCCTGCTGGAGTTCGCCCTCTTTTTCCTTGGCGTAGCCGAGATTGTTCATCGTGAAAGGATTCTTGGGGTCGAGGGCGATCGCCTTTTGCAAGGCAACGTCGGCCTCGGGGGCGCGGTCCTTCTCGAGCATGCCAATGGCGTAGATGTTCAGGCGATTGACCTTCATCTGGTCGTCGGCGGCGCTTCCGGCAACCATCGCAACGGCTTTGCCCTTGGCTTCGCGGGTGGTGGCGCGGTCCACGACGGCGTCGGAATTTTGCTCGGCGGCCAGTGCGTAGTAGCGCTGGGCGCGATCGATTTCGCCATCGAGCTCGGCCATATAGCCGAGGTTGTTGAGAGTGAACGGATCATCGGGATCGAGGAGGTAGGCGGCGTAGAAGGCCTTCTTGGCACGCTTGTAGTCGTGCTTCTCCACGGCGCGGACGCCATCCTGGTTGAGCTTTTGGACAGGCGTGGGCTTGGTGCGCTTGGGGATCTTGATACGGAGGTCGCCGGCGAAGGCCGCCCCGGCAAGACAGACAAAGAGTGCAGTTGTGGCCACCGAACGCAAGGCACGCGAAAACGACATGGATCCTCCGAGCTGGCGCACGCGTCCGTTGCGCGGGCAGCAGCTTCGCTTCTGGTTTGGATGGGAGAAAGCGTTCCAGCGTTGTGAGGGGATGGGAACGGATGGTGATTTTTGCGGTATTTGCCTGCTAACTCAGATGCAGGGTTCGTGCATCCAAAAGGTGTGAGCAGGAACACTCGCCTGGAGTTCCAGAGTTCCCCGATGATCAAGCACGCATTCTTCGCCGCAATTCTCGTATTCGCGTTTGGCGCTGTCGCCCAGCAGGGTACCCGTCCGGATCCGATGGCGGGACAGTCGTCGACTGCTCCAGCGGGCGCGCCGACGGACACACAGCAGGCGCCGCAAAACCAGTCTCCGGCGGCCAATACCCAGGCGACGCCGCAGAGCAATGCTGCCGATCAACCAGCCCAGGCGCAGACCCCGTCAGACCAGCAGTCGCAGACAGAGCAGGCGCCGGACGCGACGAACAAGCCCGATACAAGCACCACGCCGAAGCAGGACTCGAAGGAAAAGCCAAAGGACGAAGCGCCGCTCACGACGGCCAACGTCCAACTGACGCCTCCGGTGACGGGATCGCCGCAGACGAAGATCATCGACCCCTCGGCGATTGGGAAACACACGGGAGTGACGGGCGCTGCCGATCCGCTGCTGGATACGCCGCCGCTGCCGAAGGGTAAGCCGACCTTGATTGGTGGTACGGCGACGAAAGTCGATCGCATTCGCAGCCGGGTGACGGTGCAGCCGTATGGCGCGAAGAACAAGATGCCGATTTTTATCGACGAGCGTTCGCACATCTATCGCAACGGCGTTGAGACAACGATCCTGAGCATCAAGAAGGGCGATCGCGTTTACTTCGACACCATGCTCGATGGGCCGAATGTCTTCGCGAAGAATGTGCGTGTGGTGAGCGAGGTTGGAGCGGCGGAAGTGCGCGGGCAGATCACTGCCTACGATGCGCGACGCGGGACGATTACGCTGCATGATGCGTTGTCGTCACGGCCGGTTTCGTTCAGCATCAACGGCCAAACGAGGATCACGGCGCAGCAGGGAAGCGCGTCGGTCACCGACCTGGGACGCGGCGCATTGGTGGATGTGATGTTCGCCCCCGACAAGGCGAGCCGTGGCGTGGCAACGGAAGTCAGGCTCCTGGCGCGGCCGGGCACCAGTTACACGTTTGCGGGAACGATTACGAATGTGAACATGCGCGATGGAACTGTCTCCGTGGAAAACGAGTCGGACGGCAAGGTGTACGACATCGAATTTGACGCCCACAGCAAGAGCGAGCGCGCCGGATTGCACGTGGGAAACAGCGTGAGCATCGCGGCCACGTTCGATGGCGAGAACTACAAGGCGACGAATGTGACGGTCAGCGAGAACAAGACAGCACCGAAGACGCGTCCGGATCAGCGGCCGGCGCCGAAGTCGGACGAAGACCAGTAAACGAAACGCGCTCGTGATTGATCACGAGCGCGCCTCCCTCATGCCCGATAAAGGGCTCCCTTTAGAAGATTTAGTCGTGGGTCGCTGGACTGCGCTTGAGCGCGATGGCGGCGAGGAACGCTACCGCCGATCCCAACAACCACTCGATGCGCCAGAGCTGTACGGCCTGCCAATCAACCAGATTGTTGGCGGTATAGAGGAATCCGACGGAGATCGCGGCCAACCCGCAAACCACTCCGACCACATACAGGACGAGGGCAACTGTACCGAACCCGGTGCGTTCGCGGATCAGGGCGAAATCGAGCCACTGCACCCAATTGAAGCTATGTGGGCGGAGACCCATGTCAGGGACGCGATCTTCGCCGCAGACGTGGCAGTAGCGGGCACCCATCAAGTAATCGGCGCCGCAGTCGCAAGTGGCGTCGCTGGGCAGGGGATCGACGACGATCCGGCGCGACCCAGTTGCGGGGCGCCAATAGTCCTGTTTCACGTCATGTAAGGCGTCTGCCATGGAATTTGCTCGGTCTTAATCCCTTTGTATGGCAAGCAATATGCCAAAGTGGGAACTCGCTTAGTTGTTGAAAATATGGGGGTTCGACGAGCTGAAAAAGCCCAGCTTCGGAGCTGGGCGGCAACAATTACGCATTTTCTCGAAAAACTGCCAAGTCGAGCTAGCGCGGGCGCTTGGGCATGGTGACGACCTTCTGCTTGGGAAGGTTCCGGTTCCAGAACCTTAGAAGCAGCAGGTCTGACGAGGTGAACTCGATATTCTCGGGGTGCGAGCCACCATCGTTGAAGACATTTTGGTCGAGCAGCAGGTGCAGGCGGGCGAGGGAGATCTCCAGCGCTGCGGCGGCCTCCTGCTCGGTGTAGAACTCTTTCGGTTTCTTTACAGGACCATTCATGATGAGTCGCCCGGGCGGATTCCCGCTGTGGGCGTGTATTGTTTGTACCCGCTTTCTGTGACTCTGCGTATCGGGTAAACTGCGGAGTGTAGCCAGCCGATGAAACCTTACCAGCACGGAAACTTCCGTATTACCTTGGGTATCCTGCTGATTCTGCTGGGGGTTCCGGCGATCATTGGGCAGACAATACCGCCGGCGACGCGCGTAAATATTGATCCCACAAGCCATCGTGGGGCGGAATTCTTCTACAACCTCGATTACGACAAGTCGATCCGCGAGTTTGAAATCGCTCTGAAGGAGCATCCGGACGACCCGTTCGCGGTGAATCACCTGCTCACTTCGGTGCTGTTCAAAGAGCTTTATCGCATCGGCGCTCTGGATTCGGAGCTGTACTCGGGCGATTCGTTTCTGACCAAGAAGCAGTTTGCGCCGACCGATCCGAAGGTGACGGCGCGGGTGAAGGAACTGATCGAGCGGGCTTCTCAACTGGAAGAGGCGCGGCTGAAGGCGAACCCGAATGATGTGGACGCGCTATACGCGCGCGGAGTGACGCGAGGATTGCGATCGACCTGGACGGCGTTGGCCGAGAAGGCCTGGTTTGCGGCTCTGCGGAGCGCGGTGGGAGCGCGGCACGATCACGAGCGAGTGCTGGAACTCGATCCAAAGTACGTGGACGCGAAGACGATTGTCGGCGTGCACAACTACGTGATGGCGAGCCTGCCTTGGGCGGTAAAGGTGACGGCTTCCGTCGCGGGCCTCTCGGGGAGCAAGCAGAAGGGGCTCGACTACCTTCGCGACGCAGCGGCGCATGCGCCGGAGAGCGGGATGGATGCGCGCATCACGCTCGCGCTATTTCTGCGGCGCGAACAGAAGTATCCGGAGTGCCTGGCCGTGGTTGAGGGAATGCTGCGCGACTATCCGCATAACTTCCTGGTGTCGGCGGAACACGCGCATTTGCTGAACGCCGCGGGACACGGCAAAGAAGCGGTGGCCGCGTATCAGCAGGTTTTGGAGCTTTACCGCAAGAATTGGTATCCGGTGAGCCGTCCGGAGCAGGCGGCGTTTGGGTTGGGCGAGTCGGCGCGAGGGCAGCACCAATTTGATCTGGCACTGAGCGGCTACAACATGGTCAGCACGTTCAAGAACGTGGATCCCGAGCTATTGCAGCGGGCGAACCTGGGTGCGGGCGAGATGCTTGATCTCCTGAATCGTCGCGACGAGGCGGTGCAGCGCTATCGCGCACTGGTGGCATCGGATGCACCAAGCAACTTGAGCGACGTGGCGAAGCGAAACATCAAGACGCCCTATCGCGGACAGTAGTGGACGCGGGTAAGGCGCGAGCTGACGTCAGCTCAACAAGGCCGCAAGCAGCGGATGGTGAGCCGCCGCGAATGGGTTAGCGACGGTTACACCAGTCCAGGTGAATCCATCCTGCAAGTCCTCGGACAGGTGTAGGCGACATCCGGCGTCGGCGGCAGCGGCGAGAATGACCGAATCCCAGATCGAGAGCTGGTGCTGCGCGGCCAGTTCGGCAGCCGTAAGAATCACGCTGGCTGTGGTATCGGCGACGGCGAAAGAATCCTGCCAGCCCAGTATGGCGGAACGTGCTTCGCGGGGCGAGCGTCCGGCTTTCCGGACGAGCACCGTAAAGAGTTCGCCGAGCGCCTGCGCAGGGATGACGATGAGGTCGTGCGGCAGTCTTTCGATGACTCCGAGAGCCTGCTTTCTCTTTGCGGCGCCGTTTAAGCCTTCGGCGTACACAAGGACATTGGTATCGAGCGCGATGCGCATGGAGCTCATCGCTCGTAAAGCTCGTCGCGCGTCCAGCGGCCGGTCTTGGTGACCGGAGCGTTGCGGAGGCGCGCGAGAAGAACCGAGCGTGCTTTCTCAGCCACGCGCCCATGCTGTTCAACCGGCGCGATGCGCGCGACGGGCTTGCCATGGCTGGTCACGATGTAGCTGTGTCCCTTCTTCACCTCTTGCAGCAGGCGCGAGAATTCGCGGTTGGCGTCAGCGGCAGAGACGGGCTTTTCGTGTCGAGCCATAATGTAGTGATTTTAACTACTTTGGAAGATGCGGGTCAACGGACTTTAGTCCCTTAGAAGCTGTCGAGAAATACTGGCTTCACCATCGTCTCAATCTTCGCCGCCATCTCTTCCGCGGGGATGCGGTTGGCAGTTTCAAACCAGCGACGCGCGGCGCCAAAAATCGCCCAGGCCACAGTGGTCGCCATCAGTGCCGCATCGACGCCCGCCGGCACCTCGTGGCGGGAAAAGCCGTCCCTGAACATGCCCTCGACGACCGGGATGATGGAGACCTCGAGCGGCACCCGAGCCGCCGCCGCTGGGCAGCTTGTAGTCTCTGCCAGGTAGTCGCAGACCCCAAGCGCAATGGCCCTCAGCGCTCCATTGCAGTCGGTAAAGGAGACGCCGCGGCGCTGCATCAGATCCCGAAAGCGGACCTCCGTCATGGCCTGCAGCAGGGCGTTTTTATCCGGATAGTGCAGGTAAAACGTCGCCCGGTTCAGGGTCGCCTCGTCGGCAATCTCCTGGATGGAGATGTCTGCGAACTCCTTTTTTGTCAGCAGCTTGGCGAGTGCATCGATCAGCATGCGCCGGCTCCGCAGGATCCGCGGATCCGTCGTTTCGGCTCCGGATTGAAGGGTCTCAGCCATGGCTCGTTTAAGTATAGCTCCTCCTGCAACATTCGATGCTAATACGACACTTGTCGATTTTCTTGAATCGACATTTGTTTATTAAGCATCAATTGTCGTATTGGAGGATTTTGCTATGCCAACTCTGCTTCATATCGATTCCAGTCCACTCTATGGCCGGTCTGTCTCCCGCGAGTTGACCGCCGCGTTCGTTGCCCAATGGAAGGCTTCGCACCCGGATGGAAAGGTCATCGAGCGCGACCTTAATTTGACCGTAATCCCGCCCATCACCGCCGACTGGGTGGGCGCCGTCTACACCCCCGAACCGGCCCGCACTCCGCAGCAGAAGCAACTGCTTTCGCTCTCCGACTCGCTGCTCGACGAACTGGAGCAGGCGGATGAATACGTCATCGGCGTGCCCATGCACAACTTCGGTGTGCCCTCCGTGCTCAAGCTCTGGATCGACCAGATCGCCCGCGTCGGCCGGACTTTTTCCTACGCGACCGGAACCCCGAAGGGCATGCTCGTCGGCAAGAAGGCGACCTTCCTCATCGCGACCGGCGGCATCTACGACGCCCAGACGCGAATGGCGTCGTTCAATTTTGTAGAACCCTACCTGCGATCCGTCTTCGGATTCCTCGGCGTGACGGACGCAGCCTTCCTCACCGCCGGCGGGACCAGCGTGCTCAACCAGGGGCAAGACCGCGAGGCGTTCCTCGCATCTCATCTTCAGGCCGTGCGGACCCACGCGCAGAGCCTCCAGGGAGCGATCGCATGAAGATCACTTCGATTGTTTCGCGCTATTTGCTAGGACTGATGTTCACGGTGTTTGGCCTGAACGGCTTTCTTCACTTCATCCCTCAGCCACCGCCGACGAATCCCCTGGCCGTCCAGTTCCTGGTCGCGGTCAGTGCCTCGCATTTCGCGGCATTCTTCTTCGCGCTCCAGGTGCTGGCAGGACTGTTGCTGCTCTTTGGCTTCTTTATCCCGCTGGCGCTCACGGTGATCGCCGCCGAGCTCTACAAC
>Ga0206952_10085_pt1 | contig 29764 bp, 29 predicted proteins | sample Alteio_BWOrgHeat_39_FD_152966 | JGI IMG/M metagenome (GOLD analysis project Ga0206952, IMG submission 152966) | Enriched cells from forest soil in Barre Woods Harvard Forest LTER site, Petersham, Massachusetts, United States -... | ecosystem: Environmental > Terrestrial > Soil > Temperate forest >... | reverse complement strand
CATGCTTGACGCGTTCTTCAGCGCGACCGGGTATCACATGAACGTGAATGTGTTGAATCGCGACACGCTCCTCGATGCGATGGAACATCCCGAGAAATATCCGCACCTGACCATTCGCGTCTCGGGATATGCGGTGAACTTTGTTCGCCTGACCCGCGAGCAACAGATGGATGTAATCAGCCGGACTTTCCACGGAAGGCAGGCGACGATATGAGCCAGGGTGCCGTCAGTATTTCTCTCGAAGCGAAGAGCCCCTTCGAACTGCGAGTTCATCTGGGCGACGGTGTCCCCGAATCGGACGTGCGAACAGCGCTGGCGACTGGCGATATGGGCTTCCTTCATTCATTTACAACAGGGTCGACAGTCGATGGCCCCGGAGTGCGCGTTGTCGGATGGACAACGGGATGTCAGTATCGATGCCGCTACTGCCACAATCCGGATACATGGACGATGAGCAACGGGATTCCCGTGGCTCTGGCTCGCGCAACCGAAGAACTGCGCAAATATCGACACGGGCTGAAGATCATGTCCGGCGGATTCACACTGAGTGGTGGTGAACCTCTCATGCAGGACCGCTTTGCCGTTAAGCTGTTCACGGCCGTGAAAGCGATGGGGATCCATACCGCGCTGGATACCAACGGCTCCCTGGGCGGCCGGCTCAGCGATGCCGAACTCGAACAGGTCGACCTTGTCCTGCTCGACATCAAGACGTGGGACCCTGAGCGCCATCGCCAGCTTACCGGCATGGATAACGCCTCTACGCTTGACTTCGCGCGGCGGCTGGCCGAGCGCCGACGTCCGATGTGGGTTCGCTTTGTACTGGTCCCGGCATTGACAGACGACGCTGAGAATGTTGGAAACATTGCAAGGTTTGCTGCGAGCCTTGGAAATGTAGAACGAGTCGACGTGCTGCCCTTCCACCAGATGGGGCGATTCAAGTGGGAAGAGCTCAAGCTCAACTACACGCTCAGCGACGTTCAGCCTCCCGGAATGGAGGCGATTGAAAAGGCGTGCGAACAGTTTCGTGCTGAGGGCCTGAAAGCTTTTTAGGGTTGAGATCGCGGCTGAACTCCAGCGCAGCATCTTGCTGATGAGAATCTGGCCCATGTCCGCGTTGCTCTGTTAATACTGACAGTTCCCACCAATATCTCGCGCGCCTAGCATCAACGTGAGTCTTACGAAACTCTACCTCGGGAAGCTACAGATTGCCGAACGAGGACGTCGTAACACAAGCATCGGGAAAGGAAAGACCATGAAGCATATTCGTTTCTTTGGGTTGGCGAGTATCCTGCTCGTATCGTTCCTGGGCTTCACACCGGGAATAACCGCGGCAGACACTACCAAGGTGCAGGGGATCATCAAGAGCCGCAGTGGCGCAAACATCATTCTGAAGACGACGGACGACCCAAACATGATCGTCATGCTGACTGACAGCACGGATGTGGGGCAGGTGGAGGGAGTCTTTAAGGCGCGCAGTAAGCAGATGTCGATGGCTGCCCTCATTCCCGGCCTGGCCGTCTCGGTCGAGGGCAACTACGACAGCGAGCATGCGCTCGTGGCTACCAAGGTAAGATTCAAGGGCAATGACTTTAAACAGGCCCAGGCCATCGATGCCGGCATGCACGATACCAAGATGCAAGCGCAAAAGAATGCAGAAGATCTGGAGAAGGCGAACGCCGAGTTGAAGGCACAGAACGAGGCGCTCGAGAAGCACCAGGCCGCGATCCAGGCTAACCAGGAAAAGATCGCCGCGAACAAAGCAGCTGTCGACGCAGCTATCGCGCGCTTTGGCCAGCTTGATGACTACTACATCATGGACGAGGTTACGGTTTACTTTGCGAACGGCAAAACCAAGGTCGATCCCCAGTACGCGTCGCAGCTCACGACGCTGGCTCAGAAGGCCGGCACTGTTGATGGCTACATGATCGAAGTAAAGGGCTATGCTTCTGCGGTCGGGAGTGCCGCCGCGAATCAGAAGCTCAGCCAAGCACGCGCGCAGAATGTAACCGACATCCTGCTTCAGCAGGGCAAAGTTCCCCTCACCCGAATGCTGTCCCCTGGCGCAATGGGCGAAAGCGAACAGATTGCTGGTAGCAACGAAAAATCGAAAGAAGGTCAGGCCGAGAATCGCCGCGTAGTCGTCCGCGTTCTGCAAAACAAGGCGATCGCCGGAGTGCCCGCAACTTAGTGCACCAGCGAAGCCTGCCATCTAACTAAGATGGTAGGCAGCGCTGTTTTCACAACCCAGGCGAGGTAAGTCAGATGACTCATCGATTCTTTCACCCTAGGTGCATGCTGCTCACGGCGCTGCTCGTCTTGCTGAGTTACGGTGACGTGGCGCTGGCGCAGAAGAAAAACCTGTACGCGTGCAAGGAACCGGATCCCGCATCGCTTTGCACTGCGGCCAATACCTGCGGATCGCCTTCCCAACCTTGCACGGTTAATGTCAAACGGACTGCCAACGCTGCTTCCGCCACACCCGGTATTCCCGACGCTAAGGGGAACCAGCTGTTCTGCGTGAAGGTGGACACAAGCGTGACCTGGCATAGCGACACAAAGCACCAGGGCTTTGTTGTCGATATGGGACCAACCTCGCCATTCACACCCCCCGACGACATCATTGGTGGCTCACAGAAAGATGTGACGGTACAAGCAAAAGTACCCGGCTGCTACCGCTTCTCAGCTGGAGCATGTGCTTCTGGAGCGATTTATGGAATGTGCGGGAACGGCACGTCAGAGCTTGTCATCGTGAAATAAAGTCACATAAGAGATCTGCCCGTTTCGCGGGCATTCTTGGCCCAGGTAGGTGGAGGGGAATCTTCTTCAGGACTTGTGCCGCTCAAATGCTTAGCAGGCGAATCGGGTACAGAGAGGTACCGGACGCAGAAGCCCGGTGCCTCTCCGTATCGCTTTCCTCCAGCTCAACGCTCTTCGCTGCCTGCCTTATTCCAATCAATAATGTTCACCAGCTTCCACGGGTTTTTGCGGAGCTCAAACTGAAGCTCACCCTTCTTATTGATGATCAACTGAGAAGCCGGATATAGAATGCCGGTACTTTTGTCCTTGTCCGCATCGTTCAAGTCGAATTCGCCCGCAGTAAGATCAAAGGCCGTGCTCTGGGTGTTGTGGTAGGCTTCACCGAACCTGATCTGGCGATCGGTTGCGAACCGGATCACGCGGCCTGTGGGGGTACGAATCAGGCGAATGTAAGCGAGGTCGTAACCAATCGTGCCGGTGATCGCGATTCGGCCCGCCGGTTGCATTTTTCCGAGGGCCTTCACCAACCCCTGGCTTTGTCCTTGCTTGAATGCCGCGATCAGTTGCTGCCTTTCTTCCTCGGTCGAGAAGCGGTTGATTATCACCTTGACGCTAACGTTCGCACCAAGTTGTGTGCTGGTACCCATCGCGGTAGCGTCAATGGTCGCCGATTTCCCATTCCCTTGAGAAGGGGCTGGCGTAATCGCGATAAGCAGCATAGTAATGAGTAGCAGACCGCGATAGCTAAATCTGCTGGTCGCCGATTTTGAATCGTTGCTAAATGCCATTCCCTTGCCTCCAGAGACTGCGATGCAGAAGCGGACTCTTGCCAACCACAAGGGTCCGCTTCAATCACTCTTTGTGAACTACCTTTTACGCCTTTGAACTATCAGCATTTGGAAAAAAGTTCAGCAGGCTGGATGACAGTTGCCGCCGCCGTCCAGACTTTAGTCCTCTTCATCCTCAACCGGAGACCAGGTCTTATCCGGATTGAAGAGTTCCATCTTCTTAAACAAGTCGATCGTGTCCGGGCCCAGGTCCTTTTCATAGATAACGCCGTCATTGCTGACAATGAAAGTTTTTACTCCGGTGACGCGATACTCGGCTGGCGAGGCGACCAGGGCGAAGCCCCCGATCATCACGCCTTTGATCACATAGTCCATCTCTCCGAGCGGTGCGTCAGGACCCTGCCCTTTCAGTATCTTGAAGAAATAGCCGTGGTAGGGCTCTTCTTTGGTTGAGTATCCCTGCGCGATGGCTTTCGCAATGTTTTCCCCGATCGGGCCAGCCCAGGTGCCATCGGCATTTTGCCACGCCAGGCCATCCTGCTTTCCGGGAGCGCTGATGATGCGTTGCGCGTATTGGTTCACTTCGTAACCCTCGCGCGGCTGGAGAGCGTATTCTTCCTGTGCGTCGACGTAGCCATTACAGATGTGAATGGCATCGAGTTCGTTGGCTCCGATGCGCCGATACAGTAATTCCTGGCGACCGGCTGCGCTATCAAAGTGCCATTTGTCGCCAACCTTGACAATCGGCACAGGGAACGGCCACTCTTCGTTCCCCACCAGCATGAATGCTCGCTTTCCGCTCTTGGGATCTACAGAGACTGTCATCTTTTCGTGGGCCTCGGCTGTGAAATCAGCGGCCCGCTGCCGGTCTTGCGCAACCTCTCCGCTGAAGACAATGTCATTTACTCCGGGTCCGAATATCTTTATCAGCGTGGGCGTGTCAAACTGATCGGCGGCGTCCACTAAGGCTTTGGCAGCCTGTTCCGGAGTGCTGAAGGTCATGGCCTTGGAAGCCGGGGCCGCCGCTGCGCCAGAAGAGGCGGCCGCTGCGCCAGAAGAGGCGGCCGCTGCCGCCGTAGTAGCCGTAGCTTCTTTTGCCGCGGTTTGCTGGGCGGTGAGCAGAATGGTCACGGACAAACATGCCGCGACTGCGCCGACGACCAAAGCGAGTGCGAGAAGGTTCTTGTTCGCATATCTTGATTTCATCTCATTGCTCCATTGCCTTCGCTACTGGTCTATCTGCGCCCACCGCCGCCTCTTCGAGCACCACCACCACCACCGCCGCGAGATCCCATGCTGGAGGCACCGCGGCTGCTGCTGGCCCGCGCGCTTGATCCGTTGAATCCACTGTTCCCACCCCCAAAAGCACCACGGTTTCCCCCGCCGCTGCTGCGCGAGAGATCCCGGCCGCCTATGCTGTTCGCTCCACCGGCGCGGTTGCTCACCCCAGGGCCGTTGCCGCGGTTGCCCACACCGCCGCCGTTCATGCGGTTGCTCGCACCCGCTCCTCCACGGTTGCTGCCGAGATTGCCGCCCTGGCGCCCGATTTGATTCCGTGCGCCGGCCTGGCGGTTAGCCAGCGAGTCGCCACGAGCCGAGCCACCGAAACGATCGGCGGTGGCACGGTCCCTATACGGCGCGCCACCACGATGGGAAGGATTGTGCTGCCAGCTGTTGCCGCGACCACCGGAGGGGAGTTGCGACGGACGGTTGCCAACACCTCCCGCGCCGCCGACGCCACCCACTCCACCTGCACCACCCAAGCCACCTGCTCCGCCTACGCCACCTGCTCCGCCTATGCCTCCAGCGCCGCCCCGAGAGGGCAGTTGTGACGGGCGATTGCCGCCGTTGACGCGGTTGCCTCCGTTGATATTCGTGTTTCGGTTGAAGTTGTTGTTGCGGTTGATGGTAATGTCGTTGTTACCTCCCCAACCGCAGCCCCAGCCCCAACCGCCGCCCCACATTGCGCCCATCGCAACTCCCACGCCGAAGGAGATAGCCATGCCCGCTGCGTAGTATCCGGGCGGCGGGTAGTAAATGGGCGGATAGGGGTACACAGGCGGCCCGTACACTACGGTCGGGTTGTAGGAGGGTACATAGACCACCTGTGGGTTCGCCTGTTCGATCACGATCACGCTCTTGCTTTCGACGACCTGCTTTTCCACCTTCTGCTGCTCGTTGGACTTCAAATTCCCGTTGCTCTGCGCCTTCGCGCGCATGCGCTGCACGGCATCCATCACATCGTTTTGCTGCGCGAGAAACGCATTGCCGAGATCAGTGGTCCACTGGATATCGTCTGCAAGCCGTTTGGCCACATCGGGCAATCCTGCCAGAGCCTGAACGCTCGGATCCCACGGCTGCTTGGCCACAGCGTCTGCAAGCGCCTTGTCTTTCATCCCGGGATTCTTCGCCAGCCACTGCTGAAGCTGGATGATTTCAAGCGGATAAGTCGATGCCGCCAAAACCTGCGCAAGCATCGGATCGGGATAAAGCGCGATGGGCGCTACAAGTGAATCCAGCTGGTCGGCGGGGATTTTCTCAGACTGAGCCGGAGTCCCGGCCTGAGACTGGGTCGTAGACTGAGCCGGAGTCGTAGGCGTCTGAGTTGCTTGGAGGGATAGCGGACTTGCCAGCGCGTCGCCTGGAATGAGAGCGACTGTGCAGATCACAACGAGCAGACGTCGAATTCCTGCAGCCACTCCTCTTGCCTTTGGATTCATAGCTACCTTCCTCTGAACACCTACTAGCAGCGCTCTTGAGCTTGAACGGCAGAAGTTTCAGAGCGTGAAACAGGCCCACATGCTGCCCGGAAATGAGCCATAGCCTGGGCAACACCTCACGGGCCACTGCAGGCATTTTTCACATTCCGCAAAGATTCTAGGCCGACACTGCTTCTGGCGCACCTGTTGAAAGTTACAGATGTTGAGCCCGGCAGGGGCGCCCTGATCCGGCTCAGGTTTCACACTCAAGGATGGCGTGGAGTTTTACTTTAGACCGAAGGTCCAGCTGAGTCCCGAGCTGGTTCCGTAATCGCTTCCGGACAGCCCTGGTGGCGGCTCGTTATCCCAATTGCCATAAAAGGACAAATTCCATTTCAGATCGCTGATGATCTTGATGTAATAAGTAGCGTTCGTGTCAATACGAATTCGGCCCCGATCGGAAAGCGAGGGCAACACTGCCGCAGTGGCATCAAGGTTGGTCTTGCTGAATTTGAAGAAGCTTGCTTTCCCGTAAATCAACGCAGCCGCAGTATTTTGGTTAGCTATGGGCACCCTGGATCTTTCATAGCTCGTATCTTGCCACGCCAGACCAGCAAGTAATTGGATCGCCGCTCGGTTCGAATTTTTAAAATAGCGCCCCACGCCGCCGCCGAGAATTGTCTGTAGTGAAATACCTTGCTCAGAGCTTTGCAGGAAACCGTTGAGTCCACCGTAAAACCAGTTCTTTTGAGGCATCAAATGGAACGCCGAAAGGACCAAAGAGTTTCGCGTAACGACGGTGGATCCGGTACTCGAAGAGAGATTTGAATCGAAAGTCCCCCCTGCGTTCCAGCGTTCCCGCACATAAACGGTACTGGCCCCCAGAGAGTATTGCGTCGATTCATTGCCCTTGGAATAGATCGTCCCAAAGCTTACATCACCGTTGAATCGCTGCCAAAACTTGTCAGATGTAGCCACCATGCGAACGATCTGCGAGCGCTCCATCATGTAATTCCGTCCGGGACTCTCGAGTACTTGAATCTGGACCGGTCTATCAACCGACGTCTCCATTGTTCTGAGGGCTCCCGTATATACCGAGCCATCTTCTGTTTTAACAACGAACATTTGTGTGCTTTCCAGGCGCGTTACCTTTGACCAGTCGACCGATGTTGTTCCATCGATGTAATCGAAGCTGACGTACAGCACCCCCGAGTCAAGCCCTTTGATCTCACAGGTCATACGGTCGCCATTCTTCATGACCAGAACATCTGTCTTGTCTCGCGCAAAGAGCGGAGAAGCAAGCCCAAGAAGAACAAGAGTAAGCATTAAGGGTCGGAGTCCCATGGTGACCTCCCGCTATTCACCTACACGGAGAAGAGCGTAAGACTTCAAGCTGGTTTTTTCGCGGGCAAGTATTGATGACAGGGGGCGAATCTGCGAATGGTACACATCGGCTATGCATCCCATGTCAGCACAAGAAAGGTTCTGCCGACCACGCGCTCGATATCCTCGGAAACTGCGCATAGCGATCCGGCAGACTTTTCACGCATAGGCTACATAGACTCATTTCAGTCCAACCGAGTTCGGAGAGTAGAGGTTATAGTTAAGCTTCTGCGCCACATACTCAATCACTTCCAGGGCCTTCACGCTCTTCCCTGCCTCACCGAGCAGCGGCGCAAACACAGCGATGCCGCCTTTGCCGGGGCGATGGCGACAATTCCGCGCCCAACACCGCTCTTCGCAAGAAGGCCGACATGCCAGTCCTATCCTCCGGAACCATCGTAGAGGCCCGCCATCGTCATGGTTACGAGGATGTAAGGAACGTCTTCGCGTTTGATGACCTCTTCGCCCATCGCTGGGTTGGCGCCGTTGTTCGCAATCGTCGCGCCCTTACACCTGAGTAGAAACCCGCGCTTGTTTCGATTCTTCGCCGATGCTAAGCGGTTGAATTTGTAATGTGAACTGTCAGTCTTGACAGATATGGGAGGCGCAAGATTTATGTCTTATAAGTCAACCAGGCCGCTCGTCTTGCATTTCTATTTCTTAGATCTATCCTGAAACCTTCACGGCATACAGGACTGCAGGAGTGGTATTTCAGCCTGTGGGATCATTCTCGCAGCTGTGTATCGGCCGGGATCCCCGTCGAGGCATAGGGTAGTGGTAACTGTATCGCAATGATATGTGTGCTTTAAGGCCTCAAGGCAAGTGACTATCTATGCGGCAACTATGTGGTTCCTGACTGCGTACCGAACAAGTTCTGCGTTGCTCTTCACGTCAAGCGCCTCCATGATCCGATACTTGTGAAACGCCACGGTCCGAGTCGTCATATTTAAGACTGCACCAATCTCCTTCATTACTTTGCCTTCAGCGAGTAACTGCAAAACTTCGCGTTGGCGTTCCGTAAGCTTATCTTCTTCTTCGACTAATTTCTTGGTCTGCCGACGCAGATAAGTGACGTCGTCCCTGGAAAGTGCCGATGACAGGTATATCTTGCCTTGTAGAACCGCACGAACAGCGGCCACCATTTCTGAGGCCGCACAGGTCTTTAACAGATAGCCGGAAGCACCACGGCGAAAAGCCTCTGCCGCAACCTCAGGATTAGGATTCATCGTTACGTACACTAGCTTGACGGTTCGCAATTCTTGCAACACCTTCTGACCTGCATCCAATCCATTGAGAACAGGCATGGCTACGTCAACTACAACCACATCAGGCCTCAACCGAGCTGAGGCACGAACCAAGGCGTGGCCATCACTTACTGTGCCAACCACGTCAAACTCTGATTCGAGGAGTTTCTTACAGAGCTCCGCGACCAACGTGTGATCGTCGGCGATCAAAACGCGAGACCGGTTTATCATGGGGGACTCCTTGCTGCCTACTCTTTTACGAGCAGAAAAGAATAATGTCAACTAGAAGAATTCCTAGTCGCAAGTTATTGAAAGTTCGTTTTATTGATCCTTCTTAGATAACATTGAACTCTCGACATAGAAAGGACGACAAGGGTTTGTGTCGAGTTCTTATATTCTGAACGATTCAAATTCTTGCCGCTTTTCCAATGAGTTAAGCTCCCCTCGATGCTTATCGGGGATGGAGAAAGGGCGAGACAAAGTGGTTGCCTGAAAGAGCTTCGCGTATGGCCGGAATGAGATCCGTTTTCAGCCGTGATTTTGTAACGTAAGCCGAACCACCTTCCTCGAAGCACGCGCGCACGAAGGATGATCGTTCGTGTACCGTCAAGAAAACAAGCTTCGCTGGCAGCCCAGCCCCGTGGATCTCACGAGCCGCCTCAATCCCGTTGAGGATTGGCATGGTGATATCCAATACAATCGCATCTGGTTGAAGACGTTGCGCTTCAGAAACCAGATCGATCCCGTTATTCGCAGTTCCCACTACTTCAAAGTCTTGCACCAAAAGGGACAAGACCATGTCGAGAATGACATCGTGATCGTCAGCGACAAGAATTCTCGGCCGGTTCAAGGACAGCCTTCCCTCTTCCGCATGCAGCGGTTTCGGAGCCCACCGCTGCATTCACAAATTGCAAAAACAACCCTGAACCTAACCTAGTTGAGGTGCCTAGCCAACTGCAAAAACTGACAGACTTCGTTGATTCGAGTTCTCAGGAAGAAATCAGGTTGTGTTTGAGGGCAAACAGGACCAGTTCCGCATTGTTCTTGAGATTAAACGATGCCATGATGCGATATTTATGGAACATAATCGCCTTTTCGCTCACCTTAAGAATCTGCGCCACTTCCTTCATAGGACGACCTTCGGCCAGTAACTGCAGTACTTCTCGCTGGCGAGGAGTAAGGTCTTTTGAAAATTGGCGTGCCCGCGACTCTTGGACTGTCCGATCGTCTGACCGAAGCCTGGGCGTTACATATGCTTTGCCTTGAAGGACTTCGGAGACAGCCAGCAACAATTCAGTGGATAGAGAATGCTTGAGGACATACCCAACTTTCCCCAAATTGAGAGCTGCAGCGGCAATGTTGGGATCGTCTTTCATTGTAAGGAAAACGAACTTCACATTGGGCAGTAAACGCTTCAGTTGATCAGCCGCGTCCAGGCCATTCAGTACAGGCATACCGATGTCCAGTACGATGAGATCAGGCACCAGCTTTGCAGCCTCGATCAGTAATTCCCGTCCGTCCCGCACTATGCCAATAACGTCACAACTCTTCTGCAATATAGACGAGAGACCTTCCGCCACCACGGCGTGGTCGTCGGCAATAAGGACGCGTGGCCGTCTGTCGGAATGACTCAGATGTCGCATCGCATTTCCTCATATTGGGGAAGATCGTACCTATATCGCACAACCCGCTAGCCGAACACCTTAAATGGGACCCATGCGTCAATTCTAGTTCCCGCCATCGGCTGGGAGTGGATCTCGAGTTGGCCGCCGAAGAAATGCAAGCGCTCCTCCATACTTCGAATTCCGATGCCTTCTCGTTCTGAGCGATTGCTGGGGTTAAACCCTCTTCCTTGATCGCCGACCGACAGGTGCAGCCTTCCTCCTAGAAATTCCACGTGAACCTCCGCTCTGCTGGCGCCGCTGTGACGTTTGACGTTTCTCAGAGCCTCTTGTGCGATGCGAAAAAGACAGAGCGAAACATCCGTCGAGATCACCCACGGAATGTTCTCATGGGTAAACTCAACCTCTATTTGCTGCAGCTCTCCAAACTCCTCGCAAAATGCTCTTACCCCCGCCACCAGCCCAAGAGTCTCTAGAGTGGAAGAATGCAGGCGGTGCGACAAGGAATGCAGGTCGACGCCGAGCTCACTGACAGAAGTCCAAAGATTGTGGAGCCGCGGACCTGCCTCGGCAACAGAATCCCCTAAACTGTGAGCCAGATCTTCCAGTTCATTCGCCAACACCGCCAAACGCTGGTTGTAGTCATCATGAATCTCACGAGCAATCCGGCGGCGTTCTTCTTCCTGGGTTTCAATCAGACGACCGGTCAGGCCTGCGAGCGCTTCTTCTGCCATCTTGCGATCGGTTACATCGATGCAGGAGCCGATATACCCGGCAATGGACCTGTCCGGGTTGAACCTCGGTACGCCGAGATCAAAAACCCAACGGTATTCTCCATCATTGCGACGGAGTCGATATTGCATTTTGAAAGACTCGCGTCGGTCAAATGCATTTGTGTAAGTATCCATGCAAGCACTCAAGTCTTCGGGATGGACACCATCAGCCCACCCGTTGCCGAGTTCCGCTTCAACGGGTCGGCCAGTGAACTCAAGCCATGGCTGATTGAAATAAGTGCACAGCTTATCGGGACCCGACATCCAAATCAGAACTGGCGCTGTATTGGCAACCAGACGAAAGCGTTCCTCGCTCTCACGTATCGCTTGTTCTGCGCGGTTACGTTCAGTAATATCCCGGATAATAGCCGTAAAAACCTTCTTTTCGGCCGTTCCAACTTGGGAAATGGATGTCTCAATGGGAAATTCTTCGCCGGTAGCCCGCAAGCCCCTCAACGCAAGCGTGCCCTTTACCCAGTTCGATATGTCAGTCTGGCCGAAAAGGTGGATATGTGCGTTGTCTGCAATGCGAAACTGATCCGGAATAAACCGCTGGATAGAAGTCCCAATCGCTTCCTCTGCACGGAAACCGAATATCTTCTCAGCCGCAGTATTAAACAGCAGGATTCGCTGTTCACTGTCGACGGCAATGATCGCATCCATTGCCGAGCCGAAGACTCCCATTAACCTGTCGTGGGCAGTCGCAAGTTCAGTTTCCACCCTTCTTCGTCTAGCCCTTTGCCAAAGCAGTCCAAAAATCAAGAGCGCCTCAAGCAGGATCAGAACTAAAGCACCAAGAATGTACCGTCGATAAGCCTCCCAAAGGGTTGGTTCTCGATTGAGTACCATGCTGCCAGGCGGAAGGTTGCTTTCTTTTAGTCCAAAGTGGCGCATGGCCCGCCAATCGAACATATAGATATTGGCGCTCTTCACAACAGGAATACTCTCGAGCTTTTCTCCGCTCAAGACCTTTACTGCCATCTCCGCAGCCGCCCGACCCTGCGCCGCGAAGCTAAGCACATATCCGCCCACCGTTCCTTTACCGACGTCCACATCGTCCACGACAAACACCGGCGCATTCGCCGCATTGACGATCATAGGTACAGATTGGACTGCATCTATAAAACGGGTTCCCGCAACATCCTGCATGAGCGACGTGTGATAGACGATTGTATGATCGGGCAGATGCCGCAGGCGCTCGAGCAGTGTTGGCATATCCAGGTCGGTCAGATATGTGAACTCAATGCTCGATTCATACTTGTGAAAAGCTTCTCTAGCGATAGCCTCAAGATGCCGATCATAGGCTCCCGTACCGCCCACCACCACCACATGTCTGGTTCCTGGCTGAAGTTGAAGAGCCGCCTTCAGAGTCTTCTCAGGTTCCGCGACACCCCACACGCCGGTAAAGTGAGAATCGAGCTTCATTTCGTCCAACATCTCTTCCGTACTTCCAAAGAAGATGATGGGGACGTTGGGAAAAGCATTTTCGTGCACTTCCACCATAAACTTAAGAGGCTCGGGGCCGACAGTAATGATCACGTCGGGCTTGCGATCGCGATACTTGCGGATGTACCAATCGCGAAATAGTTGCTGCGAAGCTTCATCTGGGAACAAGACCGCATCCAGATTTTCGCTATACAGTTCGACCTGATAAGGTGACTTCTCCAGATCGGCAACAATCGCTTGATCCATGAGCGCGACGCCGGGAGACGAAAGCGGCCCGTAAACGTTGAGAATAAGGACGCGCTTGACTTCCTTCGCGGATGCCGTGGGGGGTGACGACAGGGCGAGAAAAGCTGCAACAGCTGCAATCAGAACCAGTCCGCACGTATCCGAGAGGGCGTATCTGTGGGGATGCCGATCTGCGAACCAAGAGTGATCTGTACGTTGCTCAGCCGGAGCTGACACGTGAAGCCTCCACGAACTTCTTTTCAAAAGACTCGACACCAAGAATTTCGTGACTGACGAAAGCCCTCCCTGCACCGAACCTGCGCTGAGGCGGTTGCCTTTCACATTTAAGGTTGGCAATACTCCAGCGCTTTGGATACTATCAAACTCCGCATTGCTTTCGGAGCAGAATTTTGTGAATGACTAATTCATTCGGCCACTGGTAAAACGTTAAAGTTACGCCTCGCCTTGCGCAAAAGAGGTCGCGGATGAGCAATGGTTTACATGAGCCACAGCTCCTGCTTTACGACACCTCCAGTCATTGGTGCAGATGGTATTGGAACGACATTTGGCAACAGCGCGACCGGTATCGTAGCCGGACCCGGGCAAGCTAATCTGGATATCGCATTTTCAAAGGCTGTGCTCTTCAACTGGCCGCGCGAAAAAAGTAGCCTCCTCTTTCGTGCCGAGTTTTACAACGCTCTGAACCATCCACAGTTTGCGAATCCTGACACCACCTTTACATCGGCTACGTTCGGTGTCATAAGCAGCACGGCTGTCAATCCTCGTGTCACGCAACTGGCACTGAAGCTCGTGTTTTAGATAAGAGATCTATCGCACACGCTTGCGAGTGCGGGTAACACTCTCTCCATTTTATGGTTGACCTCTCAAAATCTGTCAGAACTGACAGTTCTTAAAAAATCTCTAGTCTGTCACTGTTCAGTTGGTGACAGATTTGTCATGAGACTTAACGACAATACTTGGCGCAGAAAGACGGACCGCGTGATCATTGCGGCGTTCATCGTGTTCGCAACGTGCCTACAAGCTCAAATCCAGAAACCTCAAAGCCCGGATCTTCAGGCGCTGAAAGACCGGATGGGGCGGCTTGAGCAGGAGATGCAAGAGCTGAAAGGTGAAATCAACGCGGCGGAAGAGGCGCAACCAACGCCACTGGCGGCTGCGGCGGCGACGTTGCGCACACCACCTGCTCCTCCCATTGAGAACGAGAAGCCGTCCACTGAACAGGAAAAATCAGAAAGCACAATAGACTTCTACGGCTTTATTATGACCGACACCGGCTACGACTTCGGTCAGATCAACCCGCAGTGGTTTGATGTTGAACGCCCAACTCAATTGCCTTCGTACGCAAATCAATACGGAGGAAACGGGAATGTCTACTACGGCGTGCGGCAAACCCGATTTGGCGTAAAGACCTCGACGCCAACCAGTATGGGAGATCTAAAGACCCAGTTCGAGTTCGAATTATTCGGAACCGGGGTTGATGCAGGCCAAACGACTTTTCGCTTGCGACACGCATACGGCGAATTGGGTCCATTCGGGGCAGGTCAGACCTGGAGCCCGTTCATGGACATTGACGTCTTCCCAAACTCAATTGAATATTGGGGACCCAATGGGATGGTCTTCTTCCGTAACGTGCAACTCCGCTGGATGCCCATCCGCACCAGCAGGACGGACCTCACAGTTGCACTCGAACGCCCCGGCGCCAGTGCCGACCAAGGTGTGTATTCGGGCCGCATTGAGTTACAGGGCGTAAAACCACGATTCAACCTACCCGACATTTCAGGGCATGTGCGCCTGATGAGGGACTGGGGTTACGTTCAAGCAGCAGGGATGTTCAGGAAAATCGGGTGGGTCGACATCAACGACCCCAAGTACAACCTCAGCGGTACCGCTTACGGCTGGGGTGTAAATGTCACCTCAAACCTCAAATTGAGCAGTCGGGATGTCGCAAGGCTCGCGGTAGTCTACGGCGAGGGCGTAGAGAACTACATGAACGATGCGCCTGTCGATATCGGCATCAAGAACAACTTCTCGAACCCGGTTACACCAATCAAAGGCGTTCCCCTGCCAGTATTGGGCGTCGTTTCCTTCCTTGATCACAATTGGAGCGAGCGCTTCAGCAGCGCTGTAGGCTACTCCATGGTCAATATCGATAATTCGAATGCGCAGAACCCATCCGATTTTCATCAAGGACACTATGCACTCGCCAATCTGCTTTATCACCCGATTCCCAAAGTCACTATGGGCGGCGAATTTCAGTTTGGCAGACGCGTGAACTTCACTGATGGCTTTAATGTGAACGACTATCGTATGCAGTTTTCCTTCAAGTACGACTGGAAGAAAACCTTCGCATATTGATTAACTTAAAGGTACTTAATATGTCGTGCGCAACGAATCGCAAATACGCTCCATTCAGGTATTCATATTGCATTCAAATGGCGCGGATGCGTGAGGTTTTTCAGGGGAGGAGATCTGGTCATATGAAGAATACCCACTTTAGGATTACTGTCTCAACTTTGTTGATAGCCGCAAGTTTCATCCCTCTGCAACTCTCAGCGCAGACCGGCAGTCCTGTTGCTCCTCGGCGGGAGGTTGTGGAATCCGTAGTCAAGGAAGCCTACGAGAAATTCCGGAACGAGACCAAGGGAAAGAACGCTGACTATATTCCCTACCTTGCACAGGTGGACTCGAAACTCTTTGGTATTGCCATCGTCACCACCGACAACCAGGTTCTCACGCTCGGAGACGTGAACTACTCCTTTTCTATCCAGTCCATCTCCAAAGTCTTCACGCAGGCTCTTGCAATGGAAGAGCTAGGACCAGACAAGGTGTTTGAGCGAATAGGTTCGGAACCGACGGGCCGCGCGTTCAATTCTGTGCCGGCAGTCGTCGATATGCCAACGCATACCGGCAACCCATACGTAAATGCAGGCGCCATCGCCACGACCAGCCTAATATCTGGCAAAGACGCCGATGAGAAATGGAATAAGATTCTGAATTTCTACAGCAAAGTTGCCGGTGAAAAGTTGACGCTCATCGGCGAAGTCTATAAATCAGAGGCTGCCACCAATACCGGGAATAAAGCTCTGTCGATGCTGCTGGCCAAGTATGACCGTATTTATGCTGATCCCTTCGAGTCGGTCGACATTTATACGAAGCAATGCTCCGTCGGTGTAAATGCCAGCCAGCTTGCCCGTATGGGCGCGACTTTAGCGAACAATGGAGTCAACCCGGCGACTGGAGAACAGGTCATCAAGCGCGAAGACGTTCCATACATTCTCTCTACTATGGCGATGGCTGGTTTGTACGACGCTTCCGGCAGCTGGGCCTGGCACGTCGGTTTACCGGCAAAGAGTGGTGTTGGTGGCGGCATTGTTGCCATTGCCCCAGGCAAGGGCGCCATTGCCGTGTTTGCGCCCCCGCTGGATGAGGCGGGCAATAGTGTGAAAGCACAAGAAGTAATCGACTATGTCGCCCAGAAGCTGAACTACAACCTCTACTCGCCGAGTTCAGTTGGATTGAAATAGATGTCCCGAATTCCTGTCATAAGTTAACGATGCGATCGGAGTGAGACATGAGATCGGGTGCCTGGAGAGCCGGATCGAAGTTACTTGTCTTGTCCGTTTGTATCCTCTGCTCCACTGTTGTGCAGGGCCAACTCGTCGACTCCCAGCGCGGTGCTCCGATCATCGACACCGAGAATACGAGCGCCGCACTGCTAAAACTGGACCAGCTTGTAGAACAAAACCACCTGCTGGAAGAACAAAATCGAGCACTCATGACGGAGATCGAAGCTCTGCGCGGAGTCCTCGCCCAGCACGATGTAGCAACGAATAAAATCGCTGAGGCGGAGACAGAGGCAGCAGTGGCAGCAATGAACTCCCGGCCTACGGAAGTGCAACCGCAGGCCGCCGCTAATCTTTCAGAAGGCCAGTCGCAGCCAAAGATCTGGGGCACATATACGCCCAACCAGGGTTTCAAGCTGGCCAATACCGAATACGGGGATCTGAATCTCAGCATTTATACGTATGTTCGATACTTGAACCAGCGGGCTCTCAATCCTACGTACACAAACGCATTCGGCGACGTTATGACAGTACAGCAACGCCAGGACATGCAGATTCAGAAGGTGCAGATAAAGTTCCTGGGTTGGCTGGGAACACCGAAGTTCCGGTACTTTCTCTACGCCTGGACTTCGAATGCTTCGCAGGGCGATCCCGCTCAGGTGGTGCTCGCCGGGAATGTGAACTACACATTCAATAAGCATTTCAACTTTGCCGGCGGGATTACATCCCTACCTGGCACCCGGAGCGTTGAAGGAAACTTCCCCTTCTGGCTTGGGGTGGATACTCGTTTGATTGCAGACGAGTTCTTCCGTCCTTCGTACACCTCGGGCATCTGGGCCAGGGGGCAGATCGTCGATCGCCTGTCGTATCAGGCTATGCTCGGCAACAACCTAAGCACGCTAGGCGTCAGCGCAGCCCAACTAAACAACAAGTTCAACACGCTTGCCACGGCTCTGGTCTGGACGCCCACGACCGGTGAATTCGGGGTTGGATTCGGCGACTTCGAAGATCATCAACAGCTGGCCACGCGTCTGGCGGGTCACTTTACGCGCAGTGACGAAGACGTGCAGGCGCAGCCAAACACGAACTCAATCGAGAACACACAGATCCGTCTCGAAGATGGGAGCGTCATCTTTACGCCCAACCTCTTCGGTCAGGGTATTTCGGTCACTGATGTGACCTATAAGATGGCAGCCTTTGATGGCGGTCTCAAGTACCACGGCTATTCACTGGACGGCGAATACTTCTTGCGGTGGCTCGACCACTACAAAGGCCCAGGCACCACCGGACTCCCGGAAATCTTTTCTCACGGCTTCCAGATGCAAGCCTCGGCCATGGTTCTGCCTAAGGCTCTCCAGATCTATCTAGGAGGATCGACGCTGTATGGAAAGTATGGCAATCCCTGGGACTTCCGGAGCGGAGTGAATTGGTATCCGTGGCACAACAGAGTTCTGCGGTGGAACGCTGAGTTTCTTTACCTGCAGCATTCTCCGGTGGGTTACACATCGGTTCCCTTTGCCCTCGGAGGCACAGGGCCTGTATTTCATACGAATGTCGAGTTGGCGTTCTGAGAGGTCCGATTATGGCAGCGCTGCGAGTTCGGTTTCTGAGTCGGAGATTGGCCCGTCTTCTGCTTGTCGGCGCGTTGTTTTTGTTGTGCCATCAGCCTTTTGGTCTTACACAAGCCACCATCCCCCAGGCGTCTCAGTATGAATTCAACGACACTCACTTCCACCTGACCAACTACATTCAGAAGGGGACTGATATCCATGACTTTTTAAAGATCATGGGCACAAAAGCTGGACGGGTTGCACTCTTTGGCATTCCTTTACAGCAGGAGTGGTCGTATCCGAACTCCGGCGACTACGCTCCCACGTATTACCTGCAAAGCGACGCTCCGCTCTATTACTACTCCTTTACGGATGCCTACATTGCGATTGCATACCGTTCTCTTACGAGAGAGCAGCAGGCGAGATTCGACCCTATGATCACTGGGTTTAATCCGGCGGATATGTACGCCGCTGATCACATTCGCAGAGTGTTACAGACGTTTCCCGGTGTTTTTTCAGGCATCGGTGAATTCACGATTCATAAGGAATTTGTCTCTGCCAAGATCGCCGGAGATACGGCCTCTCTTTTGAACCCGGCACTCGACCGAATTTTGGACTTCGCTGCGGAAGCAGGACTGGTTGTTCTGATCCACAATGATATGGACGTTCCATTCGCCAAGGAGGGCTCAGAGCCGGCTTATCTTTCTCAAATGAAGTCTCTCCTCAAACGCCATCCCAAAACCACGATCATTTGGGCTCACATGGGAATGGGCAGAGTTGTTCGACCTGTGACCCAGCACGCCGCGGTAATTGAAACAATTCTCAAAGACCCGCAGTTCAGCCATGTGTATTTCGACATTTCGTGGGATGAGGTTGCCAAATACCTGGTGGCCACGCCGGAGTCGATCAAGATCGCTGCAGACCTCATCAATCGCTATCCCGACCGCTTCCTGTTCGGCACCGATGAAGTTGCTCCAACAAGCCAGGAGCAGTATCTCAGGGTCTACTACAAGTACGATCCTCTGTGGAGGTCACTGGACGCGGAAGCAATTGAGAAAGTCCGCAAAGACAATTATGAGCGCGTCTTTGACGATGCGCGCGTAAGAGTGCGCAACTGGGAACGGACCCATTTGAGCGCCCCGAATTCGGAACCAGAAAGTAAAAATCCATGAACCGGTTCAAACTACTCTGGGTAAGATTATTGCCGGCTTGGGTGGTTCCACACAGTAGATTGCGAGCGTCGGAAGTGCTCTTGACTCTCGATTGACTCAGGTCTAAAAGCAGCCTCTGGTAAAACTGACAGTGGTTGCTGCCGGGTCACCTGAAGTAGACTGCGATCGGCAAATGAGGCAAGACAACAAACGTTGGTGCCAGGGCATTATGGGTCGCTCGCAATGGCGAGGGTCGGTGAGTCAGTTTGCCGTTGTGGGTCTGTGATCAGGGTCACATTCAGGGAATAAATAATCTCTACTCTTTCCCATAGCCCGTGAGATTTTTTTCACAGCAGGCTGCCCGGAACGCCGCAATTGTGCGGAACTTTTCGCTGGAGAGACAGATGAGACGATTGCTCTTCTGTGTGAGCCTCTTCGTATCGCTCTTCGGGTTTTGGGAAGCCGTGCGTGTAGACGCCGCTGGTGGAGATAAGCAGCAGGCCAATGCGCACCAGAAAGCAAGCAAGGTCAATCCCGCCGATCTTGTGGGTTCAGAAGCCTGTGAGACCTGCCATGAGGACATCAATAAAAAATTTGCCGAGAATCCTCATTCGCGCCTAGCGATGTTACATGGCGGCAAAGGAGTAACCTGCGAAGCCTGCCACGGGCCCGGCAGGGAGCATGTGGAAGGCGGAGGCGATGTAGAGAAAATCTTCCGGTTCAGCAAAGCCACACCGAAGGCTGTGGATGAGACGTGCCTGGAGTGCCATGCGGGGAAGCATCCTGATTTTGATCGCTCCGCCCACGGCGAAGCCGGGGTGAGTTGCATAGGTTGCCACAGTGTGCACAAGTTTGAAGGTGAGGCAAACCTCCTCAAGGTTTCACAGCCCAAGCTCTGCTATACCTGCCACACCGATGTAAAGCCGGCCTTTGCGCAACCCTTCCATCACAAGGTGGACGAGGGGCTCATGAGTTGCAGCGATTGCCACGATCCACATGGCACTTTCAAAGAAAAGGGCTTGCACAGCAGCGTTGCCGGCGATGCTGTCTGTGTGAAGTGCCACACGGACACTGCTGGTCCTTTCGTCTATGAGCATCCTCCAATCAGGACAGAAGGTTGCACCTCATGCCATTTCCCGCATGGATCGCCGAACCCCCGTCTGCTTACGCGCAGCAATGTGAACTCATTGTGCCTGCAGTGCCATTCGGCCTCGATGAACTTCAACGCACCCGGCGTCCCGTCATTTCACAATCAGGCAAATCAGTATCAAGCTTGTACGGTTTGCCACACACAGGTTCATGGCTCGAACGCTGACAGTTCGTACTTCAAGTAGGGGGTGGACACGTATGACGAGCAAATTCTCATTCATATCGCCCCCGATCAGGTTCCGGCGTGGTGCTTATTGGATTTTTCTTGTAGCGTTGGTGCTTGCTGCCTGCATTCCCGCAAATGCACAAGAGGCTGCGACTGCCCCGGAACCTCAACAGCCAGTGGCACCGAAAGAAAAAATTGTCGGCGGTTATGTTGTACATCAGTCGGTTGATCTTGGTGGTCATATCGCAGAGCACTCGGGCAGTGACCCGATGTACGCTACGTTGATCAACATTTACTCCGGAGCGCGCATTCTCGATCATTCACTTACGCTGCGCGCCGTTGATCCAGCGCACGCTACATTTTTTGATCAGCTCTCGACCATGAGCTATGGCTATGGCGGCGACCCGATTAACGTTACTGACTTGAACATGTCGAAGGGGCGAATCTACGACTTCCGCGGAAGTTACCACCGCTATCGTCAATACTTTGATTACAATCTGCTGGCGAACCCGCTGATCCCGCCAGACTCAAGTCCTTTTGTACCGATTCTCAGCTCGCCGCACCTTTTCAACACCCTGCGTCAGACGACTGATCTCAACCTTACATTTGCTCCGTTATCCAGGGTCAGCGTTCGCTTTGGGTATAACCACAACATTAACCAGGGGCCATCGTACAGCACGGTCCATGTAAGCACCGACGCTCTGCTTTACCAAAGCTGGCGCAATTCAACCGATACATGGAGTGGGAGCGTGGATTGGAAGCCGGATCCCAAGACGACTTTCAGCTACGACCAGTTTGTTACTCACTACAAGGGTGACACGAGTTGGGACCTTGCGGGTTTGAACTACGAGCTCTCGAATGGTACACCCGTTTCGCTCGGAGTCAATCTATCGTCGGTGTGGAAAACTCCCTGCTCCGCCCCATTTAATCCTGACGGAACTGTGAATCCAACCTGCAACGCTTTTCTGGGATATGCACGTTCCGCGCCTACACGGACTCTTTTCCCAACGGAGCAGGCGCGCTTCCAGACCTCAGCGATCCCTAATTTTACGCTGAATGGGCGCCTGCTCTACAACGGCTCAAACACCAGTCTTAGTAACTACTATGAAAATTTCAACGGTTTTACTTCGAAGTCCTCTGTGCGCCAGACCATCATCACCGGCTCTGCCGAAGCGCAGCGCGTAAATGTCAATGGCGACATCGCGGCAGTCTGGCAAATCACCTCCAAGGTCTCTGCATCGGACGTTTTCGATTTCTGGTATTTCCGTATGCCAGGCACCAACATGTTCACGGAAACAGACTATGCCGGCACCTCGATGCTGCAGCCTCCGGGGGCCCCGACAACATCAACCTATGGCGATTACCAGGCGCTCAACCAGAAGACCAAGGCCAACACATTTGTCATGGCATGGGACGTAACACCGAAGGCACGGTTCTCTGTCGGTTATCGGTATCGAAGCCGCATCATTACCGATTCTGCAGGCGACTTCGTCCCGATCCATGAAAGCTGGGGGCTATTTGGTGCAGCGCTTCGGCCCACGCCTGAGCTACGCATCAACCTTAACTTCGACGGCATGTATGCGGACAATGCATTTACTCGCATCAGCCCACGACAAATTCAGCATTACAAGGTCCGGGCGACATACAAGCCGCACGCGTGGATCTCCGTTTCCGGATCGGTGAACATCTATGAGGCGCGCGACAATGTTGCGACAGTGAATCATCTAGAACACAATAGAGATTTTTCCTTCGGCACTTCGATCACTCCCAGTGAAAAATGGTCAATTGACCTGAGCTATGCGTATGACAGCGTGTATTCGACGACGATCGAGTGCTTTCCGTCGACCCCGGCGCCGCCTGAGGCTGTGCCGGCACAGCCTGTCTGCGTTTCTGCCAGCACACCGTATCAAACCAATGGCTATTACAACGCGCCGACACAATTTGGCTCAATTGGGTTTACATTCTCGCCAGTCAAGCAAGTGCATACATATGCAGGGTACCGGATGAGCGCAGTGAACGGGACCTCCGAAATGATCAACGTCCGTCAGGTGCCCGGCTCCCTGCAGTCTCAGTATCAGTCACCTTATGGAGGTGTGGCTGTACAGCTCTGGCCGAACTGGACATGGAAGGGAGACTACAACTACTACGGGTATGGTGAGGGAACACCTATCGGGCCAACACTGCCAAGAAGTTTTCGAGGAAATGTCTATACGCTCAGCGTCAACTATGCCTTTTAGGCTGTCTTTAATTGCGGTTGATTGTCAACCGCCCAACAGGAGGAGCTTCCGATTATGCTGAAACATATTACTCGCGTCTGTGTCGTAAGTCTGTTCGCGGTCAGCACCATGAGCTTTGCTCAGTCTGCAGCGGATACCTATAAATCCAAATGCCAGATGTGTCACGGGGCTGATGGCAGCGCCGGTACTCCAGCCGGCAAATCCACGAAGGCTCGGCCCTTCGATTCGCCGGATGTTCTGAAGATGTCAGACGACGACCTCACCAACATCACGACGAATGGGCACGGCAAGATGCCTGCGTATAAGGGCAAGCTTACAGACGACCAGATCAAAGGTCTTATCGCCTACATTCACACGCTGCAGAAGAAATAACTAAAGAGAAGCTGAGCGATGACTAAACCTGGACGATTCAAAGAGAATCGGCTTCGGCCGCTGGTTTTTCTTGCGCACAACCCAATCAGTCTGATCGGGGTCGGGCTAACCACCGCGTCTGCCCTGACCCTGATCGGATTCTGGGTAGTGGACGTGGTTGGCCACGGCGGCTCAGCAAACCCGTATGTTGGCATCATTTTTGACCTTTGCCTGCCCGCCCTATTTATCCTGGGGCTGATCCTCATTCCAATCGGTATCTGGTGGAAAAGGCATCGGCTAAAGACTGCAGGCCAGCTACCTACTGAATATCCCAAGGTTGACCTTGGCAATCCTGTTTTCCGCCGTTCTCTGAGCTTTGTCGCTCTGGCCACGTTTATCAATTTTGTCATTGTGGGTGCCGCGAGCTACCGCGGCATCGCTTACATGGATAAGCCATCTTTCTGCGGACAGTCCTGTCATGTCATGGCCCCGGAGTGGCACGCTTATCAAGTGTCACCCCATGCGAATGTCGCCTGTACCGAATGCCACATTGCTTCTGGGTTAGGGGGCTACGTCTACGCGAAGCTAAACGGAGCGAGGCAGATGGTGCACGTTGTGCTCGGCACATATCCCCGCCCCATCCTGGCGGAGGGTAAAGTGCCTGCCGCAAGCGCGACCTGTCTACACTGCCACAATCCAGACAAGTACATCGGCGACAAGCTCATTGTGAAAACCTCTTATGGCGACGATGAAAACAACTCCATGACACACACACTTGTGCTCGTTCACGTGGGTGGCCGAGACATGTCTGGGCACTTAAGCGGAATTCACGGCGCGCATCTTGGCCACATTGAATTCATCGCCACGGATAGTGCCAGTCAGACGATACCCTGGGTGGCGAAAGTGAATGATGATGGATCTACGATCGAGTTTCCATCATCAGAGGCCACATCGCCCGTCAATGGGCAAAAGCGGTTGATGGATTGTATTGACTGTCACAACCGGGCCGCTCATTCATTCAATACGCCTGAGGATGCTCTCAATAAGGCGATGGCTCAAGGCCGCCTTGACAGCTCTCTGCCTTACCTGCATAAGCAAGGTCTCGCGCTCATTAAAGCCGAATACACGTCACTGGCGGATGCCGAGTCGAAGATCACGGCCGGACTGGAGGATTTCTATCGCGCTCAATATCCGGAAGCCTGGAGTCAGAAGCGTTCTCATATCGATGACGCGGCGAAGGCCTTAAGCGTCGTCTATGGGCAGAATGTGTTTCCCTCGATGAAGCTCACCTGGGGGACACACCCCAATAATCTGGGCCATAATGCGTATCCGGGATGTTTCCGTTGCCACGATGGAAGCCACACGACAAAGGAAGGAAAGAGCATCGACAACGACTGCTCAACCTGTCATAACCTGCTTGCCACTGATGAAGCAAATCCAAAGTTATTGGCCGATCTTGGCATGCAGTAGGTATCGATTCGTATTTTCACAAATTCTTTCATCCTGGCACTAAAAAGAACCTCATCCTATCAGTTCTGAACAGACGATATTTCATCTCGACTCTGGTACACATTTCCTGAAGCTCCCAGCTTCTTCTTAGGCATGATGGTGCTCCCTCTGTCTGCCTACAAATGGTAGGTCATGCTGGGTGCTAGGTAGTTGCAAGTTGTTGATTTTATTTGGCGTCCCCGACGGGATTTGAACCCGTGTTATCGCCGTGAAAGCATGCCCAACTGAGGTGACTTATTGACTCTAGTGGGGACGGGTGGCTCCCTCAGTCCCTCTTTTAGCCCTCCCGGATCACGTTATTGGACCGCCAAGTGAACCGACTCCCACCGTAAAACGATATCGTTTTTGACTAGCGCGGACGTTCGCGTAGTTCCTTAGTCGCCGGACGATACCATCGTAAACGGAAAGTGCGGATATTTTGAGGTCGCAGTATCCTCCTGGATGCAAGCAGAAACATCTGTCCGCGACGCCGGCCTCACGTCCAGGTGAACTGATTTGTAAACACTAGCCGACTTGTGAGGACTAATCCGTGTCTACTGGCTTGCGATGGTCCACACCATCTGGACCTTGTTCTCGTGGCTCGAATTCTCCCAGCTCGTCAAAACCTTGAGTACGGCTAGAGCGGTTGGGCGTGTCACGCCGGTCTTCGAACCCAGTCAAGCGAGTCCAGGCTTTGGCTGTGGACTCCTTCGAGAAGACGCCGAGATTTGAGAGCGCAAAACCAACCCCCGGTTGCTTGAGCCATCAGTTTCCGCATACTCTCATTGAGCATCTGGATCGACCATGGCTCGAATATCGCGGTTCTCCAGAATTACCTGCTCTGTTCCCGCACCTGTACGGATCGTCACATCCACCATGGACTTAGCCAAGTCATCGGCACGAATTACCTGGTTGGGGAACAGAAGCTGAAACAGTGGGTATACCGACCGCAGCAAACGGTAGCTGAAATTCGGTTCCTTCCGTGGTTCCACAGGATAGATATAGGCTGGCCTGAAGATGTAGAGCCGAGGAAACCCCGATCCGAGGAGTGCCTTCTCAGCCTGACCCTTGTAACGCGCAAACGCCATGCGACTTCGTCCCGTAGGATCAGCACCGCTCCCGCTCAAGAACGAGAACGATGCGTTAGGACTACTGTTACGAAAAACTCGCGCGAACTCGACCGTATAGTCAACGGTGATCGTACGCATTTCAGCGTCTGTCACCGTTCCGGTATACGTGCCCAGGCAAAAGACCGCTGCGTCCTGACCTGCCAGAGTCTGTGCAAGCTCGGAGCAGTCGATGAAATCCTGATGCAGGATCTCATCGAGCTTAGGGTGCGATATACCAGTCTTCCTGCGGCTGATCGATGTCACTCGTTCGACAGCGGGGAGGCTCAGTGCATAGCGAAGAGCGTAGCCGCCTACCATGCCCGTCGCGCCCACGATGATGAGCCGCATGTGACCCGCCGCCGCAGTGTTCATCACAGCGCACGCTCTTCAATCCAGTCAACGTAGAGCAGGCGCTCGCCAAACAACCACGCGCCGTCAACCCTCACAAAGGTGTCTTCGTAGCGGAGATAAGCCACCATAATGCGCCGCTTTTCACCCTCTACCGTGAGATGATGCGCTATGCAGTAAGCCTCCCCAGTGGCTCGATTTCCGGTGAGCGAGAAGATGGTGCTCTGCCCAACGAAGTGCATCGTCGCATCGTATTTGTTCAAGTCTGCGAAGACGGGAGCGAGATTCTCGCGCGAGTGCAGTTCCTGCGACGGTGTCGAGTCCTTCGCATTCATATACACCACGAAATGCGTGTCCACCGTAAAGAGTGCCATCTGGCCTTGCGCACACAACGGTCCGCGCAGTGTGCGTACGCCTCGACCAATTCCCGGATAGCAAGTCGATCCGCGGCTTCCTGGGGTGAGATATCAACGTGTTTGCTCATGGTCCGGCTTCCTCTCCATTGTTTAGTATCGAGAGGTTAGTATATTTTCGCAATAAGGCACCTTTTATGCCTGTACTAACCACGAGGTAACTATTGAAGAAAATAAGCCCAAAGCCGCCATTCAACTGGGAACATATCAAGGGATTTTGCGAGTCCCTCACTTACGACGAGGATTCACTGACCCGGGAGATGGTCGCGTGCATCGCTGACAAGTGGTCTCTCTGGACGATGAGCGTTATCGCTGAATACCGGCGCCCAATGCGTTTCTCTCGCATCATGGAAAACGTCGCAGGCATTAGCCAGAAATCCCTGACCAAGACGCTTCGCGGTCTTGAACGCGACGGCCTCATCACCCGCGAGGTCTTCGCCGAAGTACCTCCCCGCGTCGAATACGCGATTACACCGCTCGGCGCCGAGATGCTCAACAATGTCGCACCACTTTGGCTATGGGTCGCAAAGAGCGTACATCGGTTTCAGGGCGCCCGAGCCGCTTTCGATGGCCGTTCGGCGTGAACCTTGCAATGTAACCGCGATTGGATTCACCAGGGTGCACATATGAATTCCAGCCAGTCCACACACTGAGCTTGAGCTAGTGGCCACGATTGGTCCTCAGAAACGCGCTTTACGTCACTTAGCCGTGTAGTGGCATCTCAGACGAATGGTTCCTTAGAAGCGGCGGTTCGCTGTGCACAATTCGATGATCGGGAGGTCGTCTATTCGGAAAATGGTGCATTCGCGATGACATCGGCAAAGTTGGGGATGTGTACCCCTCGACATATCGAACGCCGAAATCCCGAACGATGTTGTCAAAGGTGGACTCCGGCTTCCGACGAGCGATGTTGCAAAGGCACTCTTTGAGTCTGTTTTTAAGTGCCAGGCGCGGAAATTCGGCTAGGATCGCGCCTTGTTTGTCCTGCGGAATTCGATCAAGGCCTACCCCCAGAACATCCGCCGTTATTCCCGAATGGGTCATAGCCACTTCGGGCTCTTTGTGAAGAGCGATAGATCGTGTGGTATGAAGCGCGATGGCATCCCAAACAACTTGCATTTGCTGCGTCGAGATGCCTCGCCCCTTCAGAAACGAGCGCGCAGCATTGGCGCCATCCACCTCGAAACGATCTTCCGCCGTATAGCGGTCAGTCAAGCCCAGATCGTGCAGAATCGTGGCTACTGCCAACAACTCTGCATCCGGAGCACGTTCAGCGTTTTCTGAAAGCAATACGCCGAATAGCCAGGAGCGCATCGCATGGTTGAAGAGAAATGGCTCTGACGCGCTCCGTGACAAATCAATCGCATCGCGAACCAGAACTGTGTCGGGTACTTTGATTCCTGCTAAAACCAATCCCTACCTCTCTCGCTTTCATATAGTCCGTGGCCCGCGATTGGCTTAATCCGCCGTTCAGTTCGTGCACAGATCAGTTATCGCGCCGACCGGTGATGAAGACGTATGCTCCTTCCGCTACGAAGCGTTTCGCGGTAGCAAGACCAATCCAGCTTGTCCCACCAGTGACGAGTGCGATCTTTCCATCCAGCTTGCAGCCCATTTTCTCGTCGGTCGTCATTCTTTGCCTCTTTCAACCATGTCGTCACCGCCAATCCGTTCGAGCTTTCTCTTCTTGCCGCTCCCTAGACATCCACTCCTGGATATAAGGCGAGCAGTGCAACACCGAGATACCTTCGTCCTCGCGGGCATTGAGGAACCGAATTGCTTCGATGTCCACGAGGTCGACCTCCTCCAAATCCAACGCGATCGGCTCTCCACGGCTGATCTCGGCCTTTACCTGATCGAGATGGTGAGATCTAAACTGTCCGCTCAGCCGAAGGCGAACTTTGCGTGAATCCCGAATCCGTTCGATCTTCAGAATCATGGGCTCCTGACTCCTAAGCGCACACTTCCAGATGCAACAAACTGTGCCACTTCTAAATCCCCAAGCGGACGTAGCTTAGGCATTACAATGCCACCGAAGCCTTCACCCAGCGCTGCATGTCGCGGAGATGCGAACGGGCGGATGCGCTTGATCTGCGCCGCAGTCAGAACTGGAAAAACCTGAGTGTGAGTGGCAAGCGTACTGCGCACGAGATTCGAAGCCATCGTCGATCACTCCATCAGGTAGCGAACTGTCTTAGGTGATAGTCCACGTGAATCTGCAGCAGTTTTCCCCACTCTTTCGGAGTCATCTTGCCGAACATAGGGTGAACTTACCGTGCTCTTAGGCGAATGCCCTGCTAAACAAGATCGCTTTAAACTCGCGGCTAAAGAGTTTCGAGACCGTGCATTTTCACCTTGCCTATATGGAATCGGAAACGGATCGCTGCCGCTCGTTTTCGAGCCGGGTCATATGTGGAGCGCTTTCAATTGTGAATGAGTGGCTCGGCGATTATGCGTAAATCCCGGAAGAGAGGCGGATGCTTACGTTGTCGGTTGCCTAATGTCTGGATTGCAGGGCGATCAAGGCGGTATCGCATTTCTTGATCTCGCCTCTAATCTTATCGGGCTGCTTGGAGTCCCATCGTGCGAGCGGTGCTTGACTCTGCAAAAGGACCCAGATATCCAGACTCTTCTCGTACCAGGAACGAGCTTCTCTCCAGTTCGCTACCCGCAAAGCCTCTGGAGCGCCGGGTTGCATAGCCAGGTGAGAATACGCTTCACCTAATGCGGAACGGGCATACGCAATGTCCGGAGCCTTGTAGTACGTATCTGTTTGGTCGGTAGCCCACAAGCCCTCGAGAATTTGAAGGCTCTTGCGAACGGATTGAATGCCTTCCGCTGGCTCTCCCTCGGCAGCGAGAGCCATGCCTATCCTCATGTAGCATCTGGCGAAATACCGCTTCACGACCACATCATGCGGATCGGATGAAGTAAGTTTCCGATATCCTGCGAGCGCGATCTGGTAGTGGCGCAAGGCTTGCCGGTTCAGTCCCTCCTGCGAAAGGTAGTAACCAACCCCAAACTCTGCCTGTAAATGAAACTGTTCAAACGTTGCATTGCGGGGGTCTGATTTAGCCAGCCGGGCCATGGTATCGCGAGCTTTTGTCTGAAGAAGAAGCGCTTCGTCAACATTCCCTTGCAAATACCTAACCTCGCCCATGTAGTCATACAAACCCGCAAGATACATTTGCACTTGCGCCTGGAAAGCTGGAGAACCACCAGTAATTGCCTCCCGGATTGCTGCAGACCTGCGGTAGTATTTCAACGATCCCGCCAGATTC
>Ga0206952_10084_pt1 | contig 29819 bp, 25 predicted proteins | sample Alteio_BWOrgHeat_39_FD_152966 | JGI IMG/M metagenome (GOLD analysis project Ga0206952, IMG submission 152966) | Enriched cells from forest soil in Barre Woods Harvard Forest LTER site, Petersham, Massachusetts, United States -... | ecosystem: Environmental > Terrestrial > Soil > Temperate forest >... | reverse complement strand
AATCTTTTTTGGTGGTGTCATGGTAAATAATATCCTGTAAATGGGTCCGTTGTCTATTTTGGGCACCAAACGTTATTTTTCAATAGATTTCTGTTGCAAAAAAATCTTTCACTCTTTAGACGGGTTCTACATTAGTTATTTATCAGCATAGGAGTTCATTGGTGAGTAAAACAAATTTAGGTGCAAAACGCATCTGCCCGAAATGTTCCGCCCGCTTTTATGATTTAGGTAAAAATCCAGCGGCTTGCCCTAAATGCGGGACTATGCACGATAGTACGGCGCCCGTCAAGCCGCGCCGTGGCAAAAGCAAGGCCGCCGTCATTGCGATAGTAAGCCCCGCTCCCGCCGTAAAGGCGGAAGTGAAAACGCCGGCCAAGCCTAAAAAGCCGGTCAAGGCGATCGAGGGCATCGACCTTGAAGAATTCGAGGACATCGAGCCGCTCGACACTGAGGAGGAGATTGAGGAAATCGAAGAGATAGAGGATATCGATTCGATCGGAGAACTGGAAGAAATCGAAGACCCTGGCAAGGAAGCCGAGGGCGATGAAGCGGCCATCGAAGGCAAAGCCGCTGCCGACACCACGCTGATCGACGGCGTGGAAGAAGCGGAAGAGGGCGAGGACGAAGAAGAAGACACTAAGTCCAAGAAGGGCTCAGCCAAATCCGCTGCCAAGGGCAAAAAGAAGCCTAAGAAGAAATAAGGGCTAATATTGTCATTCCATTGGCGATAATATCGTTCAATTTCAATCTATTAAAATTTAACAGAACTGTAACACCATAGCAGCCATAATTACGGTAATGTATACAAATTAGCGAAACTTAAAGAAAGATAGCATAATGACCGATGACGCTGAACAACCGGCCATATTCGCTGAGTTACCCACATATGCGCCCCAAAAAGACGAAAGTGCGGCGCAATATATAACGCGCCTGGAATCCATTCAAAATCCAGATACACTGGCTGTAAGGGCAGGCAGGATCATTGCAACCGCTATTGATCAAGGAGTCTATCATCTTGCCGACACGGAAGAAGATAGAGATGAATTAGGTCATGCACTTCATCACATCGTAGAGGCTCTCAAAAAATATGATGGTACACAAGGTTTAGCGGGTGTAAATGACAGAATAATGTCTGCAGGAAGTGACGGAGCCTTGAAACAAATCAAAGCTCGGGCGGGTCAGAGAGGCTTAGATGTTGGAGTGTTAAAAGATTTAGGGAACAAAATGAAATCGGCGAGAGGTTTAATAGCAGATAAAGCTCAGGAAGATATTAAGCGCTCTCTATCTATTGCACTCAATATTACATGGCAAGAAATCAAGATGAGTAAGGGTTTTGAACCGGAAGAAAATGTTCCTAGCGGAAAAATCATAAAAGCATTCAAAGAAAATAGTAATGGAAGACTTTCTGATACATCCGAATCTGATCTTATCGAGCAAATTCACAATCTGCGTCAATATTGTCGCGGTGGACCGAATAAATAATAAAAGCAAAAGCCCTCGCTGATTAGGCGAGGGCTTTAAATCAAAATATCTTTGCTTCTTACGCTGCCAGCACTTTGCTGAATTGCTCAGTAGCTTGCGCGACGCGTTCGTTGATCGGCTCCAGCGCTTCGGTGGTGTATTCGAATACCATGCCCGACAGCTTGACCGACTGGTTGAAGAAATTGTCGATGGCGCTCTTGGTGATGCGGTTCTGCAGCTCGAACATATCGTTGATGGTGCGGCAGGCGAAGAATTCCTTCGACAGCTCGATGCTGTCCGAAAATGCCTTGTTGGCATTCTCAAACACTTCGGTGCTGACATCCTTGGTCAGCGCCGCAGCCATGTTGCCGCATTCGATGCAGGTTTCCACATTGTCGCGCGACATGCCGATGCCTTCATACAGCGCCTTGGTGACAGCGTCGGCCGACTTGGCAAGCTGCTCGGCGCCTTCGCGGCTGAGAGCGAATGCTTTTTCACGGGCTTTCTCCGCTTCGCCGGTGCTGGTGGCGAGAAATTCCTTCACGGCATTGCTGCCGATTTTGACCACATTTTCCGCCTGGTTGCGGGTATGTTCCACAGCGCCATAGGCGCTTTTGGCGGCCCGGTTGGCGAGGTTAGAGGCGAGCTTCGCAGTCGGCTGTGCCGGTTTCTTCGCTTGCGTGTTCATAAATCACTCCTTCGTATCAGGTTGCAATCATTTGTCGCAGTGCAGCATTAACTGCTCTCACATATAGTAGCGGCCGGCCTTGATGTCAAGTTTACATATAAAAATCGCGGCGTTTCAATATGGTACGCTCTGCTATTGTGCGACCTGTTTGCTTTTGCTAGGCTCCCATTCATCATATACAGAGGATGATGATGCGTATCATCAGGACATGGGTTGCCGTTATTATAGCGGCGATAACCGTAGATGCTTTCGCTGCCGAGAAAATTATCACCATCGGCACGGCAGGCGTCACCGGCGTCTATTACCCGGCGGGCGGGGCCATTTGCCGCCTGGTCAATCGCACTCGCAAGGAAACTAACCTGCGCTGCAGCGTCAAATCCACCGGCGGCTCAGTCAATAATTTCGAAGCGATCCGCAAGGGCGAGCTTGAGCTGGGCGTTGTACAATCCGACCTGCTGTACCAGGCCTATAATGGCAGCGAAATATTTTCCGGCATCGGTGCCAATAAAAACCTGCGCGTTGTTTTTTCTATGCACGCGGAGCCGTTCACGGTAGTGGCGCGCAAAGAGGCCAAGATTTATAATTTTGATGATCTGAAAGGCAAGCGCGTCTATATGGGAGCGCCGGGCTCCGGCATGCGCGCCACCATGGAAGAGTTGATGATGAACAAGGGATGGGAGAAGGACACCGTCACCAGCGTTGATGATATTCAATCCAGCGATAGCGGCAACGCGCTGTGCGATGGTAAGATTGACGCGCTGGTCTTCGCCGGCGGTCATCCTAATGGCACCATCCAGCAAATCACCAACAAATGTGAGACACGCCTGGTCAATGTCAGCGGCCCGGAGATCGATAAGCTGATCGCCAAGCACCCATTTTATTCGCATGCCGTTATTCCCGGCGGCATGTACGTAGGCAATCCAAAGGATGTTAAAACCTTTGGCGTCAGGGCAGTGCTGGTAGCACCTGCGAAGCTTGACGAAGGTATCGTCTATCAGATCGTCAAAGCCGTGTTCGACAATCTCGATAATTTCAAAACTCTCCATCCGGTGTTCGCCACACTTAGCGCTGAGGATATGGCACGTGATGCTTACGGCGTGCCGCTGCATTCCGGCGCACTGAAGTATTATAAGGAGAAGGGGCTAGCGGAGTAGGCATGTCGCGGTTGACGCTCACCCCTCTTTACTGTAAACACCACTGTCTTTCGATTTTCCACTAGATTTCCCCTTAGGAGGCACATGGCAAAAGCATTGTTAGGCAAACTCTGGTTCCGCGTCCTGCTTGGACTGCTGCTCGGTATCGCTTTTGGTTTTCTGGTCGGGCCGCTTACGGCAAATAGCCCCTTAGGCATCGACGGCAAAACGTTCCTCACCACCTACATCAAGCCCATCGGCACCGTCTTCATCAACCTGATCAAAATGGTCATCGTGCCGCTGATTTTCTTCTCGCTGGTCTCCGGCATCATCAGCATGACCAACGCCGAGGCATTCAAGCGCATCGGGCTGAAAGCCGTCGGCGCTTACCTGATGACTGGCGCATTTGCCGTGTGCATCGGCCTCATCTTTGCGCAAGTGTTTCATCCCGGCATGGGCGTTGATTTAAGCGTGCTGCAGTCTGTTGCGGGCAATACTCACGCCGCCCCCACACCGCCCAAGGATGTCAATGTTATCGATATCCTGGTCAATACCATTCCGCCCAACGTCATCAAGGCAATGGCCGAGGACAACATCCTGCAGGTTGTTGTGTTCGCCATCTTCGTCGGCGTGACGCTCAATAAGCTCGGCCCCAAGGTGCAGAACCTGGTTGAATGGTGCAAATCCGTGGCCTTTCTGGTATTCCGCCTGATTGAAACCATCGTCCGCTTTTCGCCTTATGGCGTCTTCGCGTTGACCGCATGGATGGTTGGTACGCAAGGCGTCGACATCCTGATTGCGCTATTCAAATTGGTGTGCGTCGTCATCGGCGCGCTGATGACGCAATATATATTATTTGGATTGATGATTGTCATTTTCGCCCGCCTGTCGCCGTTACCATTCTATCGCAAGATGCTGGAGCCGCAACTGTTGGCATTTTCTACCAGCTCAAGCAAAGCCACGCTTTCAACCGCCATGCGCGTAGTGAACGAACGCATCGGTGTTTCCAAGAGTTCCACAGCGTTCGTGTTGCCGCTCGGCGCTTCGATCAACATGGATGGCACGGCGATTTACTTAGGTATCACGGCGCTGTTTTTCTCGCAAGCCTATGGCATTCCGCTCGACGCGCATCATTATTTCATTTTGATTTTAACGGCGACGTTAGGTTCCATCGGCGCGGCGGGCATCCCCAGCGGGTCGCTCTTTATGATGGGCATGGTGTTTACCTCGGTCGGCCTGCCGCTTGACGGCATCGCGCTGATTGCCGGCATCGACCGTATCCTCGACATGATGCGCACCACCGTCAACATCACCGGCGATTCAGTCATCACCCTGCTGGTCGATAAATCCGAAGGCACCTTCGACCGTGCGCTGTATCAGGATATGGAACGATAGAATTGATTCCCGCTTTCGCGGGAATGACAATGATGCTACAAATTCCCTATGTCCCTCGTTAAATCCACAGCCACCATTGGCGGATACACGTTGCTGTCGCGTGTGCTGGGCTTTGCCCGCGACGTCACCATTGCCTCTAGTCTGGGCGCCGGCATGTTGTCGGATGCGTTTTTCGTCGCTTTCAAATTACCCAATGTATTGCGCCGTCTGTTTGCCGAGGGCGCATTCAACTCCGCCTTCGTGCCGCTGTATGCCGGAATGCTGGCAGGCGAGGGGAAGGACCACGCGCACAGCTTCGCGTCCGAGGCGATGTCATTTCTGCTCGTGGTGCTGCTGATCACGACCGGCATTTTTATTCTCATCATGCCGTGGCTCATGTTCGTGCTGGCGCCGGGGTTTGACACCAATCCGGCGAAATACGATCTCACTGTGCTGCTGACGCGCATCACCATGCCCTATATTATTTTCATCTCGCTGGTGTCGCTCCTGGGCGGCGTGCTCAACAGCCATAATAAATTCGCCGCCGTTGCCGCCACGCCGGTGATCATGAATCTCTGCCTCATCATTATTCCATTTTTCATCTACAAGTTTACACCGACATATGCGCATGCGCTGGCCATCGCGGTGATGACGTCCGGTGTGGCGCAATATCTGTGGCTGGTGTGGTTTTGCGTGCGGGGAAACATGCTGCCGCGCTGGGTCAAGCCGCGCCTGACGCCGCACGTCAAGCAACTGCTCACGCTGATTGCGCCGGTAGCCATCGGGGCAGGCGTGGCGCAGATCAATATTTTTATCGACCTCAGCATTGCCTCGTTTTTCAACGGCGGTAATTCCTATCTTTATTATGCTGACCGCATCAGCGAATTGCCGCTGGCGGTCATCGGCATCGCGGTAGGCACGGCGCTGCTGCCTATGCTGTCGAAACAAATCCGCGAAGGTAAACACGCCGAAGCCCACCAAAGCCAGACGCACGCTATCGAATTGGCGTTATTCCTAAGTGTCCCTGCCGCCATTGCCCTACTGATTATCGGCGAGCCGGTGGTGCACGTTATGTACCAGCGTGGGCATTTCGGTGATGCGGAAGCGGCAGCGACGGCGCGCACGCTGATGGCTTTCGCGCTCGGGCTCCCGGCGTTTATCCTGGTCAAAATTATTTCGCCGGCATTTTATGCGCACCGCGATACTAAAACGCCGTTCAAGATCGCCATGGTGTGCATCGGCATCAATCTGTTCTTCAACCTGGCGCTGATGGCGCCCTTGCAATATGTCGGCATGGCGCTGGCCACCACCATCGCCGGCTGGGTCAATGTCATCCTGATGGCCATCATATTAAAGAAAAGAGTATGGCTTACCATCGAGCGGACATTGGTGATACAAACCGGAAAAATAGTGCTGGCTAGTCTCGCGATGGCACTTGTGTTGCATCTGTTGCACGGCGTGGCGGCGCCTTATATTCAGCTCGGAGAAATTACGCGGTTTTTGGCATTGCTGACGCTGATAGTGCTCGGGCTGGCGAGTTACCTGTTGGTTGGCCTGGCGCTGAATATTATGAATTTGCGGGTGTTGGCTCGGCAATACATTACGAAGAGATAATTACACCCGCGGGCCTTGATTTTTTGGATTGCGCTGCTGTTCTTCGATAACGCGCTGGCTGACTGTTTTATCATCCGGCACAATTTTGTCTGTGGCGACACTGATATTTTTTGCCTGCTTGCCGAGATTGAGCAATGTGCCGCCCAGTTGTCGGATGGCCGCCATCGCATCAGGATTAAGCCCCGGCATGCCCAGAGCCGGTTCACCGCGCGCGGTTTGTGCATCGCGGCCGAAACGACCCTGCTTCAGCACATAGTCATCCGCCTCGAGCGCCATTTTTTCTTTCTGCTGTTTTTTGCCGCCGCCTGAACGATTGCTGCGCCGCTTGCGCCGTTTTTTGCGCTTCGAAGTATCAGCCTGCTGCAGGGCGGTATCGGCCATCTCCTGCGCCTGTTCCTCCTGCCGCTGTTGTTCTGCCTGGTCGCTCTCGATGCCGCCGACGGCTTTTTCCAGCGCGCCCTCCATGCTTTTGAGCAACCGCCCCACCGTGCGGTCGTTCAGTTGGTTCCATTCTGCCGGATTGTGCGTGGCATCGGCAGCAATCTGCTGGGCGGCGGCGATGCTGCTGGGCATTTCCTTAGCTGCCATCAACTTAATGGCATGAGCAAACGTGCTGACGGCTTCACCTGCTTCTTGAACCTGTTTATCGCGTAGCAATTCCGGATTCGTCTCCGTCGCTTCCTGCAGCAGGTTTTTGTACATGTCAGCCATCTCTTCAATCGCTTCCGCAAAATCTACCCTGTCTTCAGGCCGGCCGGCGTCGATCATTTCTTTCACTGATTTATCGCTGAACGACATATTTTTCAGTTTGCGCAAAATTTCGCGCGCCAGTTCGATGGATTCTTCGCGTGCCGGCGGCTCAAGGCTGTCGATTGAACGCAGCGTGCGCGCCGTCGCCCGCATCCGGGTGCTCAGGCTTGCCAACCGTTCATACGGCGATTTGCCGCTGATATTTTGTCCCGAAGCATGCTCCATGCCGGTCTCCACAATCCCAGTCAGGTGCCGCACGGATTGCGTCTGGCGCATTCTGGCTTCCGGCGGCAGCGCAGCGAGCGCTGCTTCAAGCGCCGCTGCTTTTGGATGCCCAGGCAATCTGGAAAGCGTGTAGTTAATCACCGCCTGCGTCATGGCGGCGGCGGCGTGCGTTGCATTCTCAATGGTTGCCTCGCGCAGAATATCAGGGCGTTTTTTGCGCGCGCGTTTCAGCTTGCGGATAAACGATTTCACCAGTTGCGACAGGTTCGTGGCTCTCGCAACTGCGTCATCCGGCGCAGCGGTATCAAGCCATTCATCCAGCGGCATATCGGCAGACGGCAGGTTGTTCAGCCAGCGCAACACCTGGCGCGCTTCATCCGCTGCTGGTTCCTCTATGCTTTCTTCCACATCAGCCAGTTGCAACTGGCGCAAGGCAGACGCCATGCCTTCGCTTAAATCGATAAGGGATGCAAAGTCGCTGGTCATAGGGCTAACGTTTTAGAAGATCCCGGCGATGATGCGAGGTAGCGCTCAACAAAACCCGGTGATGCGCCGGCCTCATGTGCGGCCAGGGGTGCTGACAGTTCCGCCGGCCCGAACGGCGTGGTTTCAAGTGCTGGCAGGCCCCAGTTGCGGTCGGGAAAACCAAATGTTGAATTAATGGCGACGCGCAGCTGCTGCAATAAAGCCGGCTTATGCTGAATATCCATGAGGTATTTATACATCTCGCCGGCGCCGACACCTTCGACATTGGCAACCTCAGAATTGAGCCAGCGCGTGAACGGGCGTTTCCACAACCGGTCGTTGGCAAGCGCGGTGCCTAATGCTTCGGCAATGCTTCTAAGTTGCGGCGCATTCATCTGTGCGCTTAAATAATTGCGCATGACGGCGAGATTGGTGCGCAGTCCCTCGTAATGTGTATAGTCGCGATGGTCGGGATCGTAAAGGCCGCGCAGGCCGGATTTTGCGGCGACGATACCGTCGAACAGGCGACTGGCATCAAAACCCAAACGGTAGCTTTCATCCTTGATCAGTGCGGCATGCGCTGCCCAGGAGGTATCGGCGAGCGGCACAAAAGATTCCGCTCTCGAGGAAGCATCTTCAGAAGCAGTGCTTGCAGGATTGATTTCGGTCCTTGGTTTTAGAAAGCCTGTGATGTTGCGTTGGTTGAATGGGGGAAGGTTATCGCGCCTCTCGTCAATATCCACCTGCGACAGCCCGCCATTGCCACCACCACCAAATCTTTCTCTATCTCCACGTGCCATAGAATTAATGTGCTGTGTTGCTGCCCGTATCTGATTGCACCTGTATCTGCTGCCCGCCTTCAGCTGCCGCCGTGCCCAGCGCGTAAACGCACAGATCTTCGAATGATACGTTATTCTCAAGCGCGATTTTGTGCAGTCGCTCGAAGCTGTCCATCACTTCCTGCGGAATCGTACCGCCGCGGATGGTCGACAGCCACCACGCCTGGTGCTGCAGCGGATGGCGTATCGGATGCGGCTCGCCGACATAGACATGGAACGGGTATTTGACGCCGTTAAAATCGCAGGGGACAGTAAAACGTTTCATAGCCAAAACTCCAAATAGATTGCTACGTTTAATAGTATAGCACAGCTATATGACGGAATTATGACAATAATTAGAAAAAATATAAAGCGGTTTCAGCCACTTATCTTGCCAAACTTAAAATTATCGGCATAGGCCTTCTTCACCTGGCGGCGCTTGTTGGGCAGGGTGATTTCATACGGAATACGTTGCTGCTTGGCGTAAGCGATGGCGGCTTCCTTGGTTGGGAAATAAAGATGGATTTCCTGCGGCATATCGGTCATGCCGTTCCAGCCCATGAGATTATCGACGAAATACGGCTTGGTTGGTGCGAATTCGAGTTTCCAATGTTTCATTTCCGCCTTGCCGGACTGCATGGCGGTTTTATCGGGACGGTAAATGCGCGCTTTGGTCATGATTCAAGTCATACACGAATCGCTGACGAGTATCAACTGGCCGCTTTTTTCTTCCGCGAGAATTTTTTCTTCGGGTTTTCAGCGCGGGCGGCCAATAATGGCAATGCTTCTTCCAGCGTAATATCTTCCGGCGTTTTGTCTTTGGGGATGGTGGCGTTGAGCTTGCCGTGTTTCACATATGGCCCATAGCGGCCTTTATACACCACCACTTCACCGCCCTCCGGATGCTCGCCCAGTGATTTTATTTTGATATTGGCATTGGCTGCTTTGCCCTTGACCGGTGCGTTGGCCAGCACTTCCACGGCGCGGTTGATGCCGATGGTGAGCGGGTCTTCACTGGCGGGCAGCGTCGTGAATTTTCCATCATGCAGCAGGTACGGCCCAAACTTGCCGTTATTGACGACAATCGGTTTGCTGGTATCAGGATGCGCGCCGAGTTCGCGCGGCAGCGCCAGAAGTTGCAACGCAATTTCCAGCGTAATATTTTCCGGGCGCATCGATTTGAACAAGCTGGTACGCTTGGGCGTTTTGCTGGTGCCCAGCTGCACATACACGCCGTACGGGCCTTTGCGCAAGGACACATCTTCGCCGCTGGCTGGATCTTTGCCCAACACTTTCGGCAGTTTGACGTCTTCGCCCGCCGCGTCGGTGCCGACCGGAATATGATCGCCGATTTGTTCCTTGTGCGCGCACTCGGGATAATTCGAGCAGGCGATATAGGGGCCGAAGCGGCCGATCTTCAAGCCTAAGCGGCCGGTTTTGCAGGCTGGGCATTGGCGCGGGTCGGTACCGTCTTTGCGCGTGCCGAAGGCATAGGATGCCAGCAACTGATCAAGCGCTTCCAGCACCTGCGAAACTTTCAGTTCGCGGCTTTCCTCGATCTTGGCGATAAAATCTTTCCAGAAATCACGCAAAACCTGCTTCCAGTCTTGCTCGCCGGCCGACACATCGTCGAGCTTGGCCTCCATGTCCGCGGTGAATCCGTATTCGACATATTTTTCAAAAAAGCTGACCAGGAACGCATTAACCAGCCGCCCCAGCGATTCAGCGACGAAGCGCTTTTTATCAAGCTTCACATAGCCGCGGTCCTGCAGTACGGAGATAATCGACGCATAAGTCGACGGCCGGCCGATGCCCAGCTCTTCAAGCTTTTTAACCAGGCTCGCTTCCGAATAGCGCGGCGGCGGCTCGGTGAAATGCTGCTCAGGCGCAATCTCCTTCACCCCTAGCGTTTCATCATGCTTCAGCGTCGGCAGCTTAGCTTCTTCCTCATCATTTTCATCGTCCTTGCCTTCGATGTATAATTTCAAAAACCCGTCAAAACGCACCACCGAACCGCTGGCGCGCAGTATGGCTTGATTATCATTGGCCGCGATATCAACAATGAGCTGGTCATACAGCGCCGATTCCATCTGGCTGGCCACCATACGTTTCCAGATCAGTTCATACAATCTTGCCTGATCATGTTCCAGCGATAACGATTGCGGCGTGCGCGTCACATCGGTCGGGCGGATGGCTTCGTGCGCTTCCTGCGCATTTTTCGATTTGGTTTTATAGAGGCGCGGTTGCGGTGGCATATACGGCGTGCCGAACGTACCGGAAATATAGTCGCGCGCCGCGGTAATGGCGTCGGCCGATACGGTTACACCGTCAGTACGCATATAAGTGATGATGCCTTCTTCATACAGTTTCTGCGCCAGTTGCATGGTTTTCTTAGCGCCGAAGCCGCATTTGCGCGCTGCTTCCTGTTGCAATGTCGACGTAGTAAATGGCGGTGCCGGATGCCGGCGGACTTCCTTGGGTTCGAGCTTGGCCACTTTATATTGTTTATGCCGCAGCGATTCAGCCACTTCATTGGCAAATTTTTCATTGGTGATCGAAAATTTTTCCAGCTTCTCGCCCTTATATTCGATCAGGCGGGCAGAAATAATGCTGCCGCTGGTGGCAACCAGCGCTGCTTTGATATCCCAATATTCACGGGAAATGAACTGCTCGATTTCCTCGTCGCGTTCGCAAATTAAACGCAGCGCCACCGATTGCACGCGTCCTGCCGATTTGCTGCCCGGCAGTTTCCGCCACAGCACCGGCGACAAGGTGAAGCCCACCAGATAATCCAGCGCGCGGCGCGCTTGCTGTGCGTTAACCAGATTCATGTCGATGTCGCGCGGATGGGCGAATGCTTCGAGCACGGCTTTCTTGGTAATTTCATCAAAGGTGACGCGATACACCTGCAAATTTTTATGCACAGCGCGTGAATTTTTCAGCGCTTCCAGCACGTGCCATGAAATCGCCTCGCCCTCGCGGTCCGGGTCGGTGGCCAGATACAGCGCGTCGGATTCCTTGGCGGCTTTGGCGATCAAGGAGAGATGTTTTTTTGCATCGTCATCGACTTCATAGATCATCTCGAAATCTTCGTCAGGCTTCACCGAGCCGTCCTTGGCCGGCAGGTCGCGCACGTGGCCGAAGCTGGCCAGTACGGTATAATCCTTGCCCAGATATTTATTGATGGTCTTGGCCTTGGCGGGCGATTCAACGACGACGACATTATGCATGGGGCTAGTGACTTAGTGGGAAAGCGGTAAAAAGTAAATAGCCAATGCGTAAATAATGTCGCTATTTCCCGGCAGATGCAGATTTCCCGGGCTCTTCCTCGCTTTTTACTTCGCGGGCAGTATGTTCGCCTTGGATTAACCTTGGCTGTTGCTGCATAGGTTGCTGTGGCGCGCCAAGAAGTCCTGCGAGGATAGGGCCCATCTGATTGGGGTCGGTAATACCTAGATTTTTTAAGGTTTCTGCCGCTTCTGACAACACGCCTAATCTCCCTCGCATTTGCGCGGCGGCCCTCGTTGCTTCGAATTGCAAATCCTGCATTCTGTCCATGGCGCGCCACGCTGCTGAGCCCTGTAAGCCTTTTTTAGCTAGCAGGCTCATGGGATCACGGCCATTCCTATCGGGTTTATTCTCTGCACCTGCTGAAAGAAGAGAGGTTGCCATTCTAATGGAAACATCATTATCCTTTGCTCGTGACGCTTGAATCAACAACGTGCTACCGTCAGATAAGTCTTGATTCACCAGATTAGGATAGTGTTCTTTTGCATATTCGACTAATTCCGCCAGATGACCATCTTTTCCCGCTGAAATCGCCGCCTGCATAGCTTTAAATATCAACTGATCATCATACGCTTGCTCCAGTTTAAGTATGTCGCGAAGATTGTGTAGTGAATCTTCACGGTTATTTTTTGATCCTAAAATAGGAGTCTCGCATGCAGCGAGTAAAGCTTGCGGTGCCAGCGCATCGGGAACAACATTTTCGGCAATAGCTCGGAAAACCTCATTATTGGCATTTGCCGCTGCTAAGATATATGCTTCTTCAATGGTGGCGGGATCCGCTTTAGCGATAACAGCATTGATTTTAGCAGCACTTAAGCCGCCTATTTGACGTGGCCGTGAGCCTAGCTTCGCTAGCGTCATTACTACTTGGTTAATCGACTGCTGCGATAAATGTTCAAGCGATTTTTGAAAATTATTATCATGCCCTGTGTTAAAGCAATCGATGCGTACTCCACGTAAATCTTCGATACGGGAGAGACTATTAATTATGGCATGTTCAGTGAAATGTGATGATTCTTTGGGCCCTAGTCGATTGATGACCGCAAGAATTTTATCCATTAATGCACTTTCATCGACTCCGCGCAAAAGCAGATTCCCAAGGGCATTTTCAATGTTAAAATCTTTAGTAGCGATAAGCTTTCGGAAATCGCCTGTCAGGATCATTTTATCAATAATGTTTCGTTTTAATTCTGATGAATTCTCGCCTAGCCCTGCAAGTGATAAATGAAGCTCCATATCACCTTCCTGCATGGTGACATTATCATACACAGCCTGTATCATTGCGGCAGCGTCATTCCTAAAAATGACATTAAGCGCCTGCGGAAGCAGCCGCTTTACGTCGTTAGTGGACATCGATTTTAAAAGCTGTTCAAACGCGTCAACGTTACCGGATTCCGCTGCTTTGGCGAGCGGGTTGCTTATGATGGACATTGGGTATTCCTTAAAAAACTTTATCCAATATTAATAACAGGTTTATAGGCAATAACAACAGTATTTTTCATAGTTTTAGCTTGAAAATCGCCATTATTCCCCCAATTGCCATCAATAAACATCCCGTCCAGATAAATCCTATCATGGGGTTATAATAAAGTCGGACTGCCACTATGCCCTCCGTTCCCGATGGCGCGATGGCGATATAGATATCGCGGGTAAAACCATAATCGACCGCGGCGACGCTGCCGGGCGATTTGGCTATGTCATAGATGCGGTATTCGGGACTCAGCTGCGCCACTTCTTTTCCGTTTTTGCTCACGCTAAATTCATCGCGCCAGCCATGATAGTTGGGCGTGATCACCGTTGATTCTTTTGTATACACGGCATGATAACCAGCTACGTCGGTGCTGTCGCCGATCTTCATTGGTCGCAGAAATTCCTGCTGCCACAGGCCCATGCCGGTAATGCCCGCCACCACCACCGCTGCACCAAAATGGCCAAGGAACACGGACAGATGTTTGTCAGCGCGTTGTTTCAGCCAGCGCAAACTCGCCACAATGAGCCACATGGAAAGCCCCATTCCCAACATTCCGAGTACGATTTTTATTTTCGCCACCGCCAACACCAGCAGCATGGCGGCAAGGGCCGCTAGCATGGCCGGTTTGGCTTGCCGTAAAGCCTGCCTCAAGGGCGCATGCTGCCATGGCATGAACGGCGCCAGGCCTGCGAAAATGAGTGGAATTGCCAGCAGCGGCAGCGCGATGGCGTTGAAATATGGCGCGCCGACCGTAAGCTTGGTGCCGCTGGTGAGTTGCATGATCATCGGATACAGCGTGCCGAGCAGCACCGTGGCGCAGGCGGTGAGCAGGAATAAATTGTTGATGACGATCATGCCCTCGCGCGACAGCGGCAGCATTTTTTCCTGCGATTCCATCTGCCCGGCGCGCAGGGCAAACAGCAGCAGTGCACCGCCCAAAACCACCGTAATATATCCAAGGATGAATATGCCGCGCGCCGGGTCACTGGCGAAGCTATGCACCGAAATCAGCACACCGGAGCGCGTCAGGAACGTGCCGAGCAAACTGAGTCCGAATGTGATGATAGAAAGCAATATCACCCATGATTTGAGCATACCGCGTTTTCGCAGCACATAATTAGAATGCAGCAGCGCCGTGCCGGAAAGCCATGGCAGCAGCGACGCATTTTCCACCGGATCCCAGAACCAGAAGCCGCCCCAGCCCAGCACGCGATACGCCCACCAGCTGCCCAGTCCGATGCCAATCGTCAGCGCGCTCCACGCTGCCAATATCCACGGGTGTACGAGCTCCGCCCAGCCGCGTTTCATATTTCCTTGTAGCAGCGCTGCCACGGCGAGCGAAAACACAATGGAGAATCCGACATAACCGAGATAGAGCAGGGGAGGGTGCATGGCCAAACCAATATCCTGCAGCAGCGGATTCAGCGCTTCGCCATCGGCCATCGGCGGAAAAATGCGTGCGAATGGATTCGAGGTGCACAAAATGAACAACAAAAATCCGACGCATAGGAGCGCCTGCACCGCAATGGCGGTTTGAATAGTGGAGGAATGTTCGCTGCGCGACAACGCTAGCCCGAACACCGCCAGCACCCACACCCACAGCAGCATCGAACCCTCATGATTGCCCCAAGTGCCGGCGATTTTATAGAGCGTCGGCAATGTTAAATTCGAATGCTGGATGACATTGATGACGCTGAAATCAGATTCAAGCCTGAGGATCATCAGCGTGGCAAATGCCAGTGTAATCAGCAGGCTTTGTAGCCACGCTGCAGCGGGCAGACACGGCGCTACAAATTTCTGCGCCGCCGGCATCAGATAACTTGCCTGCAGCGATGCAACGAGCAAGGCGAGGATGAGAAAAAATAATCCAAACTCCGGTAACATTACTGCCCCTTCCACCGCCCGGATTTTTTGAGCGCATCTACCACTTCTCTCGGCATATATTTTTCATCATGCTTCGCCAGAATATTTTTCGCTGCGAAATGCGTTGTATTTTTCATGTATCCTTCGGCGACGACACCTTGACCTTCACGGAATAAATCGGGCAACAATCCCTGATACGTCACGCCTACCTTCGTCTTGCCGTCGGTGATTTCAAAAGTAATACGATTGTCATCGCCGCGCTTGATGCTGCCATTTTCTACTAATCCGCCGAGGCGGATTAATCGCTCAGGATCGATATGCTGCTGTGCCACATCGGACGGGCTATAAAAAAATACCAGATTATCTCGAAATGCGCGCAGCGTTAGCAACGCTGAAATGCACAGGAACAGCACGCTGACCGTGACGAAAATCAGGCGCTGGTGTTTGGGTTTCATCGTTTGCGCGCCAGCATGATGCCATCGGCGACGGTGAGCAGCGCGCAGTCAACGCGCTCATCATCGCGAATCTTGGCATTTAAATCACGCAGTGCGCGCGTTTGTGCATCCTGCACCGAATTATCCGCCACATCACCGCCCCACAGCATGTTGTCAAACGCAATCACGCCGCCCGGCCTGACGAGTTTCAAACAGGCTTCGTAATACGCATCATACGCCTGTTTATCAGCATCGATAAACGCCAGGTCGAATGCATCGGCCAATCCCTGCTTTAAAAAATCTGGCAACGTTTTTTGCGCTGGAGCCAGATGCAGCGTGATGCGATCCAAAACCCCTGCTTCCTGCCAGTAACGTTTGGCGATATCCGTCCATTCTTTACTGGTGTCGCAGGCATCGAGCTTGCCGCCCTCCGGCAGTGCCAGCGCCATGGCCAGCGCGCTATAGCCGGTAAACGTGCCGACTTCCAGCACGCGCTTTGCCGCCAGCATTTTCACCAGCATGGCAAGGAATTGCACCTGGTCGGGTGTCGTCTGCATGACGCCCATCGGCAGGCGGGACGTTTCCTCGCGCAGGCGGCGTTGCACCGGCGTTTCGCGCGTGATAACATCGCGCAGATAATGATCGATGCTGTCGGAGATGATAGGATTTTTATTCATGAAGACCATTTTAAATAGAATCATAGCTTTTATCTCTATAATGTTATTGTGGCAAGGAGGCGTACACGCCGTGGAATCACCCAAACCGATTACTGCCCGCGCTATTTTCGCTGGCGGCTGTTTTTGGTGCATGCAGGCTGAGTTCGAGCAGGCGCCGGGCGTTATCTCCGTTACCGCAGGCTATACCGGCGGCACGATCAAAAATCCCACCTATGAGGAAGTTTCAAGCGGTGCAACCGGCCATGCCGAGGCCATCGAGGTAGTCTATGACCCTGCGAAAATCGCTTATGTTACATTATTGGATATTTTCTGGAGCAATATCGACCCAATGGACGCCGGCGGCCAGCTGCATGACCGCGGCACGCAATACCGTACCGCCATCTTTTATACCACCGATGATCAGCGCATCCTGGCCGAAACGTCCAAACAAAAAGTGGAAGATAAGCTGAAAAAACCCATCGCTACCGAGATTAGCAAAGCCGATGAATTTTATCCAGCCGAGGATTATCACCAGGATTATTACAAAAAGAATCCGATCCGGTTTAAGGCCTATGAATTAGGCAGCGGCCGCGAAGAACATCTAAAAGAAATCTGGGGCAAATGAGAATTTACGCTATCGTTTTTTGTTTGTTGCTGGCCGCGTGCGATATGATTACGCTGCCGTGGAAAATTTCGCGCTTGAAACACGAAGCAAGCCAGTCGGTCATTTGTGAAGCCGGTAAAGATTGTGACGTGAAATGGGCGCGGGCGTTGAAATGGGTGAAAAGAAAATCAAAACTTGGTATTGCCGCGCAAACCGACAGCCTGATTAAAACCGGCGACTCGAGAGATTTGAATTCCGATGTCGCCTTCACCATCACCAAAGTTTCTACCGGCGGCACGGGCTACCGCATCGATTACGAGGCGCGCTGCGATGATGATTTCGGTTGCACACCGCCGCTGCTCAAACTCCATGCCAGCTTCGTTGAATTCGTGAATGGGAATTCGGAGAAAATTAAATAATCGCCATCTTTTTGCCGACTTTCTGAAAACCCTCCAGCGCAAAATCAATTTGCTCATCGGTGAGCGTCGCGCACATCTGGATGCGCAGGCGTGCCGTGCCTTCCGGCACGACAGGATAACCAAAGCCAGTGATAAAAATACCTTCGTTCAGCAGTGCTTCGCTCATGCGGATGGCGAGCGCAGTCTCGCTGACGATGATGGGCACAATCGCCGATTCGCCTTCGAGCGGCTTGAACCCGCGCTTTTTCAATCCTTCACGCATGTTGCGCGTAATCTCATGCAGCCGCGCGATGCGGTGAGGCTCGCGTTCTAAAATCTCGATGGCTTTCAACGCGCTTCCGGCGACGGTGGCCGGCAATGCATTGGAAAAAAGCTGCGGCCGCGAGACTTGTTGCAAATAATCGATGACGACACGCGATGCAGCGATGTAGCCGCCTGCTGCGCCGCCCAGCGCTTTTCCCAGCGTGCCGGTGGTGATGTGCACCTTGCCTTCGACGCCAAAATGATCTGCTATGCCGCGGCCGTGCGTGCCCATCACGCCGACGCCGTGCGAATCATCAAGAATGACGGACGCATGGTAGCGCTCTGCCAACGCCAGGATATCCGGAAGTCTCGCAATATCGCCTTCCATGCTAAACACGCCGTCGGTGACGATGAATAAACGCCTGGCGCCTTTTGCCTCTTTTAATTTGGCTTCGAGGTCTTCCATGTCGGAATGCTTGTAAACCAGCCGCTTTGCCTTGGCCATGCGGCAACCATCGATCAGCGATGCGTGGTTCAGCGCATCACTGATTAGCGCGTCTTCTGCCCCGGCAATGGCGGGAATCAGGCCGGTATTGGCGGTCCAGCAAGAGACGTAAGTCAACGCCGCCTCAGTACGATGCAACCGCGCCAGCGCCGTTTCAATCTCGTCATGAATCGCAAATGTGCCGCAGATAAACCGCACCGATGCCGTGCCCGCGCCGTATTTTTTAAGCGCCGCAATCCCCGCCGCGACAACATCGGGATGATCAGCTAAACCCAGGTAATTGTTAGATGACAGCACCAAAACATGGTCGCGCCCCTGCATTGCCACCTCGGTATCCATCGGTGTGGTAATGGGGCGGAACGTTTTCAGCGTACCCGACGCCCGTATGCGATCGAATTCGATGCGCAAATTTTCATCTAAGCCATTCTGTTTCATATTTATATCTTATCTCTGTTATCTAACTGTTAATTATTGTATGATAGGCACGTTTCCAAGGGAAACACTTTTAATTACGTAGGGAAAATGAATCGTTGGCGTGTAGTACTCGTGGCAGTGATAGCGCTGGCCGCTGGGTGGATATTTTTTCATCACGATTCTACCGACGATCAATCAGGCGCACCTGGCGCTCGCGGCCGCGGTGGCGGCTCCGTTCTGGTTGGCGTAGCGACCGCAAAAACCGGCGATATTCCTATTTATCTAAACGGATTGGGTGCGGTCACGCCGCGCAACACGGTAACTGTGCACAGCCGCGTCGACGGCCAGCTGATGCGTGTGGCATTCGAGGAAGGTCAGCTGGTAAAAGCTGGCGATCTGCTCGCCGAAATCGACCCAAGGCCGTTTCAGGCGCAGCTGGAGCAGGCGCAGGGACAGCTGGCGCGCGACGAAGCGTTGCTCAAGGACGCCCGCCTTAATTTGGAACGCTTTAAAACATTATTTGCGCAGGATTCCATTGCCAAGCAGCAGCTCGATACGCAAGAGTCGCTGGTCAAGCAGGATGAAGGCGTCGTACAAAATGACCGCGGCGCGCTCGATAACGCCAAAGTGAACATGGTCTATACACAGATCACCTCGCCGGTAAACGGGCGCGTCGGCTTGCGCCAGGTCGATCCCGGCAACATCGTGCATGCCGGTGATGCCAACGGCATCGTCGTCGTCGCTGAGCTGCAGCCGATCACCGTCATTTTTGCTATCCCGGAGGATAATATCCCAGGCGTCGCGCAGCGTATGCAAACCGGCAAGCTTACGGTTGAAGCCTGGGACCGCGATAACAAAAACAAGCTGGCGCAAGGCACCTTGCTGGCCATCGACAACCAGGTTGATCCCACCACCGGCACCGTCAAATTCAAGGCCGAGTTTCCCAACGAAGATAACGCATTATTTCCCAGCCAGTTTGTCAATGCGCGCCTGCTATTGGATATAAAACATGACGCCACTTTGATTCCCACCGCCGCGGTTAATCGCGGCTCGCAGGGCACCTTCGTTTATTTGGTGAAAGAAGACAAAACGGTAGCGCTGCAAACTATTACACTCGGTCCCGGCGAAGGCGATACCGTTGCCGTAGAAAAAGGCGTTAAACCCGGCGATGTGGTAGTAACAGATGGTGGCGATAATTTGCGCGACGGCTCGAAAGTTGAAATCGCTTCGGATGGCAAGCCGGTAGGGAAACCGGATGTGGTCCAGGACGGCAAGCATTCTCAGCATAAAACCAACCCGGATGACTCTAAAGGGAGTCCATGAATCCCTCACGCCCGTTTATCCTGCGGCCGGTGGCGACGTCTTTGCTCATGGTGGCGCTTTTGCTCTCCGGCATCACGGCGTATCGCCTGTTGCCGCTGTCAGCCCTGCCGGAAGTCGATTACCCGACGATCCAGGTGGTCACACTCTATCCCGGTGCCAGCCCCGACGTGATGACGTCTTCAGTGACGGCGCCGCTCGAGACGCAATTCGGCCAGATGCCGGGACTCAATCAGATGTCCTCGACCAGTTCCGGCGGCGCATCGGTCATCACGCTGCAATTCGCGTTGTCCCTTAGTCTCGATATTGCAGAGCAGGAAGTGCAAGCGGCGATCAACGCGGCGACGACGTTCCTCCCCACCGATCTTCCCGCGCCGCCGATTTACAATAAAGTCAATCCCGCCGACGCGCCGATTGTCACGCTTGCCATCACCTCAAAGACCTTGGCGCTCCCCAAAGTCGAAGATCTGGTTGATACCAGGCTGGCGCAGAAACTCTCGCAATTGCCCGGCGTCGGCTTAGTCAGCATCAGCGGCGGCCAGCGTCCGGCCGTGCGTATCCGCGTCAATCCGGCGGCGCTGGCAGCCTATGGCGTCAACCTGGAAGATGTGCGCACCTCCATCGCCAACTCCAATGTCAACCAGGCCAAAGGCAGCTTTGATGGACCATTGCGCGCTTCGACCATTGATGCCAACGACCAGATAAAATCGGCGGATGAATATCGCAATCTTATTATAGGCTTCAAAAACGGCGCGCCGATTCGCGTCAGCGATATCGCCGATACTATCGACGATGCGGAAAACAACCGGCTGCTGGCCTGGGCGAATACCACGCCGGCGATTATCCTCAATATCCAGCGCCAGCCCGGCGCCAACGTCATCCAGGTGGTTGACCGCATCAAACAATTGCTGCCGAAATTGCAAACCTCGCTGCCCGGATCGCTCGATGTATCCATGCTCACCGACCGCACAACGACCATCCGCGCATCAGTGGCCGATGTTGAGTTTGAGCTGGGATTGGCCGTAGTGCTGGTAGTGATGGTGATATTCCTGTTCCTGCGCAACACCTCGGCCACTATCATTCCTAGCGTCGCCGTGCCACTGTCGCTGGTCGGCACCTTTGGCGTCATGTATTTGGCCGGCTTCAGCATCAACAACCTGACGCTGATGGCGCTTACCATCGCCACCGGTTTCGTGGTGGATGATGCCATCGTTATGATTGAAAACATCGCGCGTTACATCGAAATGGGCGACAAGCCGATGGAAGCGGCGCTCAAAGGCGCCGAGCAGATTGGATTCACCATCATCTCACTGACCTTCTCGCTGATTGCCGTGTTGATTCCGCTTTTGTTCATGGGCGATGTGGTGGGCCGCTTGTTCCATGAATTTGCTATCACGCTCGCGGTTTCCATTCTGATTTCCGCCGTGGTGTCGCTAATGCTGACACCCATGATGTGTGCCAGGCTTTTGAAGCACATTCCCGAAGAAAAACAGACACCGTTTTACCATCGCATGGGACAGTTTTTTGACGATGTCATCGCCCGCTACGGCCAGATGTTGAACTGGGTGCTCGACCGCCAGTCGGCGACGCTTCTGGTGGCCGGCGCGACGCTGGTGCTGACCGTCATTCTCTACATCATGGTGCCCAAGGGATTTTTTCCCATCCAGGATACCGGCCAGATTCAGGGTATCACCGAAGCGCCGCAATATATTTCTTTCTCTGCCATGGCTGAGCGTCAGGAAGCGCTCGATGCGGAGATCCTGAAAGATCCAGCGGTCGAAAGCCTGTCGTCGTTCATCGGTGTCGATGGCGTGAATGCCACGCTCAATGCCGGCCGCATCCAGATCAATTTAAAACCGCATGGCGATCGCCCCGGTGCATCGGACGTCATCCGCCGATTGCAAAAGCGCGTCGCCGGCATTGACAGCATCAGGCTGTACATGCAGCCGGTGCAGGATCTGACCATCGAGGATCGCATCAGCCGTACGCAATACCAATTCTCCGTGGAGGATGCCAACCCAGAAGAGCTGGAGGAATGGGTGCCGAAGTTGCTTGATAAATTGCAGCATCTGCCGCAGCTGGCCGACGTGGCCAGCGATCTGCAGAATCATGGCCTGCAGGCTTATATTGTTATTGACCGTGATACCGCCAGCCGCCTGGGCGTCACGGCATCTGCTATCGATAACGCGCTTTACGATGCGTTCGGCCAGCGGCTCATTTCGACCATTTTTACCCAATCCAATCAGTATCGCGTCGTGCTGGAAGTCAAACCCGATTTCCAGAAAGGTATCGAAGCGCTCGACGATATCTATGTTGCAACCACTGCCGGTCCGCCGGTGCGCTTGAGCGTGGTGGCGCAGGTGGTGCAGAAAGAAGTGCCGCTGGCTATCAATCATCTCGGCCAGTTCCCCGCGGCAACCATTTCGTTTAATTTAGCGCCGGGTGCATCGTTGGGTGAAGCAGTGGATGCTATCCGCAGCGCCGAAGCAGGCATCCATCTGCCCATCGGCGTGCAGACCAGTTTTCAGGGCGCAGCGCTGGCGTTCCAGGCGTCGCTGTCCAACACGCTATTTTTGATTTTGGCTGCGGTGGTCACCATGTATATCGTGCTGGGCGTGCTCTATGAGAGCTACATCCATCCGGTCACCATCCTCTCGACGCTGCCGTCAGCGGCCATTGGCGCGCTGCTGGCACTTGCCGTATCGGGACAAGACCTCGGCATTATCGCCATCATCGGCATCATTCTGCTCATCGGCATCGTCAAGAAAAACGCCATCATGATGATCGATTTCGCGCTCGAAGCGGAGCGCGAGCAGGGCATGGCGCCGCGCGATGCGATTTATCAAGCGTGCTTGCTGCGCTTCCGTCCCATCATGATGACGACGATGGCGGCGATGCTCGGCGCATTGCCGCTGATGATCGGCTGGGGCGTCGGCTCGGAATTGCGCCATCCGCTCGGCATCACCATGGTCGGCGGCCTGATGGTCAGCCAGGTGCTGACGTTGTTCACCACGCCGGTGATCTACCTGGCGTTTGACCGCATTGCCGGCCGTTTCGCCGGCCGCAGCGCGCATGCCACCACCGAGGAAGCTAACCCCGAAGGATTGGGGGAGAAAAAATGAACCTCTCCGCACCGTTTATTTTTCGCCCCATCGCCACTACGCTGCTTACCATCGGCGTGGCACTGGCGGGGCTCGTGGCATTTCGCGTATTGCCGGTGGCGCCGCTGCCGCAGGTGGATTTCCCGACCATACAGGTGCGCGCCTCATTGCCCGGCGCCAGTCCGGAGACCATGGCATCGAGTGTCGCCACGCCGCTGGAGCGTTCGCTGGGGCGCATCGCCGGTATTACCGAGATGACGTCGCAAAGTTCGCTGGGCTCGACGAATATCAGCATACAATTCGACCTCGACCGCAATATCGACGGCGCGGCACGTGACGTGCAGGCGGCAATCAACGCGGCGCGCGCCTTGTTGCCCACAGGACTTCCGAGTAATCCGACCTACCGAAAAAGCAATCCCGCCGACGCGCCGATCATGATTCTGGGGTTGACGTCAGACTCGATGACGCAGGGGCAATTATATGATGCCGCATCGACCATCCTGGCGCAGAAGCTGGCGCAGATCGAAGGCATCGGCGAGGTGAGGGTGGGCGGTGGTGCGCTGCCGGCCGTGCGTGTCGAAGCTAATCCCGACGCGCTTAACAAATATGGTGTCGGGCTGGAAACCGTGCGCACGGCGCTCGCCGCCGCCAATGCCAACCGCCCCAAAGGTTCACTCGAAGAAGGTGATAAGCACTGGCAGATTTACGCCAATGATCAGGCCAACCGCGCCAAGGATTATTTGCCGCTGATTGTTTCTTATCATAATGGTTCGCCGGTGCGCGTGGCCGACATCGCCAGCGTCGTCGACTCGGTGCAGGACGTACGCAACATGGGGCTGGCCAACGGTAAGTCGGCCATCATCATGATCCTGTACAAGCAGCCGAACGCCAACATAATCGAAACTGTAGATCGCGTGCGGTCGCTGCTGCCTGTCCTGCATGCCTCGATTCCGCAGGCGGTCAACCTTGATATCATGATGGACCGCACGCCGACCATCCGCGCTGGCCTCCGCGACGTGGAGCACGCGTTGATGATCTCGGTCGTACTCGTCATCATGGTGGTGTTTTTGTTCCTGCGCAACACGCGCGCCACGCTGATCCCGAGCGTCGCTGTGCCAGTGTCGTTGCTTGGGACGCTGGGGATTATGTATCTGTTCGGTTATACGCTGGATAATTTATCGCTGATGGCGCTCACTATTGCCACCGGCTTCGTGGTGGATGATGCCATCGTCGTGCTGGAGAATATTTCACGCCATATGGAAAAAGGTATGCCGCCGATGAAAGCGGCGCTGGTAGGCGCCAAGGAAGTCGGCTTCACCGTGCTCTCGATGAGCCTTTCGCTGATTGCTGTTTTTCTCCCCATCCTGATGATGGGTGGGCTGGTTGGCCGGCTATTCCGCGAATTCGCCGTCACCTTGTCGGCGGCGATAATGATATCGCTGGCCTTGTCACTCACCACGACGCCGATGATGTGTGCGCGGTTGCTCAGGCACGAACCGGAACATGATCCTGACAGTGTTTATCAAAAAAGCGAGCGCGTCTTCAAAGCGGTACTGCATTTTTATGAAAGAACGCTAGCTTGGGCGCTGGCGCGCGCGCCATTAATTTTGCTTCTGTTGGTCCTCACTATTTTCCTGAATATCTATTTATTCTGGACGGTGCCCAAAGGATTTTTCCCGCAGCAGGATGTCGGGCGTTTAACCGGATCCATCCAGGCCGACCAGAGCATTTCGTTCCAGGCGATGAAGCAGAAGCTGACCGATTTCATGGCCATCGTGCGCGCCGATCCGGCAGTGGAAAACGTCGTCGGCTTTACCGGCGGCGGCCAGCGCAATTCAGGAAATATGTTCATCTCGCTGAAAGACCTTTCTGTGCGCAAAATTTCCGCCGATCAGGTCATTGCCCGCCTGCGCGGCAAACTAACGCGTGAGCCGGGCGCGAAACTACTCCTGCAGGCGCAGCAGGACGTGCGACTCGGAGGCCGGCAAAGCCAGGCGCAATATCAATACACGCTGCAGGCCGATAATCTCGATGATTTACGTGAATGGGCACCCAAACTTTATAAGGCGATGCAGGAAATTCCCGTTCTCGCCGACGTCAACACGGACCAGCAGGATAAAGGTTTGGAGACTATGCTGGTGTTCGACCGCGATACCATTTCTCGTCTGGGTATCACGCCTGATATGATTGATCAAGTCTTGAACGATGCGTTCGGCCAGCGGCAGGTATCGGTGATCTATAACCCACTCAACCAGTATCACGTCGTGCTCGAAGCCGCGCCGAAATACTGGCAGAATGCCGATTCGTTGAAGGATACCTATGTGGTGACAAAGACCGGCGCGCAAATCCCGCTGTCGACCTTCAGCCATTTTGAGCCGACCAATACGCCATTGGCGGTCAACCACCAGGGACAATTCGCCGCCGCCACCATCTCATTCAACCTGCCGCTCGGCGTCTCGCTTTCCGATGCGTCGGCGGCCATCAACCAAACCTTCGACCGCCTCGGCGTGCCAGAGACGGTGCATGGCGACTTCCAGGGCACGGCGCGCGCCTATCAGGAATCGCTCGCTACCGTAGGCTGGCTTCTGATTACCGCCATTGCCACGATTTATATCGTGCTTGGCATCTTATATGAAAGCCTGATCCATCCCATTACCATTCTCTCGACACTGCCCTCAGCTGGAGTAGGCGCGGTGTTGGCACTCAAGATGTTCAATACCGATTTAAGCCTGGTCGCCGATATTGGCGTGCTGTTGCTCATCGGCATCGTCAAGAAAAACGCCATCATGATGATCGATTTTGCCATTGTCGCCGAGCGCGAGCAGGGGCTTTCGCCGCGCGATGCAATTTATCAGGCTTGCTTGCTGCGCTTTCGCCCGATCATGATGACGACGACGGCCGCGATGCTGGGCGCGCTGCCGCTGGCGCTGCCGTCGCTGTTTGGCGCGGGGAATGGCGCGGAACTGCGTGTACCGCTGGGCATCTCCATCGTCGGCGGCCTTATGCTAAGCCAGATGCTGACCTTATATACAACGCCGGTTGTCTATTTATATCTCGACCGCTTTCGCTTATGGTGTGCGCAGAAATGGTACGGAGAACCCGAAGTGGCAATGAGCGGCGCATGAAAAAAATATCTTATGCATTTCTATTGCTTCTCTCCGCCTGTGCCGTCGGGCCGGATTATGTGAAACCTGAGGTGGAGACGCCCGCGGCATTCAAGGAAGGCTGGAAGCCGGCGCAGCCGCAGGATAATTTCAAGCGCAACGCCTGGTGGAAAGCCTTCGGCGACAATGAGCTCAATTCACTGGAAGACCAGGTCAATATTTCTAACCAGAATATCAAACTGGCCGAAGCGCAATATGCCCAAGCGCAAGCGCTGGTAAGGGAAGCGCAGGCGGCATTCTTCCCACTTATCACCGCTAATGCTTCGGAAACACGCAGCGGTGCCGGCAGTGCTGGCGTATCAACGAGCACCACCACCAGGCGCAAGGGCGCCAGTAATTTATATAGCGCATCGCTTGACGCCAATTGGGAGCTCGACGTGTGGGGACGCATAAGGCGCCAGGTCGAGTCGAGCGAAGCCACGGCGGAAGCCAGTGCTGCTGATCTGGAATCTGCAAAGCTCAGCGCCCAGGCAGCGCTCGCCGCGGATTACCTGCAATTGCGCGTCAACGATGCACAGAAACGCCTGCTTGATAAAGCAGTCGCCGATGATGAACGTTCGCTGCAATTGACCCAGAATCAATATAATGTCGGCGTCGCGGCGCGTGCCGATGTGGTACAGGCGCAGGCGCAGCTTGAGACAACCAAAGCGCAGGCGCTCGATGTCGGCGTGCAGCGCGCCCAGCTTGAGCATGCGATTGCCCTACTGGTCGGCAAACCTCCGGCTAATTTTTCCCTCTCTCCGACGGATTCGGTGCCGCCGGTGCCCGATATTCCAGTTGATGTGCCCTCGACCTTGCTGGAACGTCGTCCGGATATCGCCGCTGCGGAGCGCAATATGGCCGCGGCTAACGCGCAAGTCGGCGTGGCCGAGGCGGCATTCTTCCCCAGCCTTCTGTTGTCGGCTTCCGGTGGCTTTGAGAATTCGAGTTTTGCGCATTGGTTTACTGTGCCCAACCGCGTCTGGTCGATTGGCCCGTCGGTTGTCGAAACTATCTTCGATGCAGGGTTACGCAGCGCGCAGACCAAGGCAGCCATCGCAGTTTATGACCAAACCGTGGCGACCTACCAGCAAACCGTACTGAGCGGCTTTCAGGAAGTGGAAGATAATCTCGCTAGCTTGCGTATTTTGGCACAGGAAGCTGAGGCGCAGGCAGCAGCGGTGGCGGCGTCGGAGCAGTCTGTGACTATCGCGCTCAATCAATATAAAGCCGGCACGGTGAGTTATCTTGCGGTCACCTCTGCGCAGACAACGGCGCTGGCCAATGAACGCACCGAGCTGACCGTTCTGGGCAGCCGGCTTACTGCTTCAGTGACGCTGATCAAAGCGCTGGGCGGCGGCTGGAATCGGCCCGTGGTCGCCGCGCCTCCATCACCTCCCATTGAAACCGATGATGAATTATGCGAGATAGATCACCTCACGCCAAAGCAGTTCTATATACTAAATGATGTTGCGGCGAAGCCGTAGCGATGTTACCTCATTCTCATGATGCCTATGCCAAAACCTCCTAACGACCGCAAAAAAAGACTGAAGGAAATTCTTCTGCAAAAATCTTTTTTGAAAGGCGATTTTGTGCTGACCTCCGGCGCGCGCAGCAAAGTATTTTTTGATGTCAAAATGACGTCGCTGAACCCCGAAGGCGCATGGCTCGCGGCGGATTTGATTCTCGATATGCTGGAAGGCCAGAAGATTGATGCGGTGGGCGGCATTGCCGTCGGCGCCTGCCCGATTGTTTCGGCGATTTGCGTACGCAGCTACGAGCGCGGCATGCCGATTGACGCATTTTATGTGCGCAAAGAAGAAAAAAAACACGGCACGCAGAAAAAAATCGAAGGGCTGGAACTTAAAAAAGGTGCACGCGTCGTAGTGGTCGATGACGTAGCAACTACTGGCGGCTCAATTCTCGAAGCGGTGCATGCCGTCAAGCTGCTCGGCTGCGAAATTGTAAAAACGCTCGTGGTGGTCGACCGCGAGCAGGGCGGTTCAGAAAAACTCGCCACAGAAGGCTACAGGCTCGAATCGCTCTTCAAGCGCAGTGAGCTGGAATAATACGCCTGCTTGACCCCGTGGTTCGGATGCTTATAGTGGCTGTTCCCTTTGCCCCGGTGGTGGAACTGGTAGACGCGCTGGACTCAAAATCCAGTGTCAGCAATGACGTGTCGGTTCAAGTCCGACCCGGGGCACCATTAGTTTTATGTGTAACCTATGGTTTTTTTCTCTGTCATTAAAAAATCGACGCAGATGCTGTTATTAGCGTTGAGTATCATAAGTGCCCTTATCCTCGGCGTGGCGCTTGTTGCGCAATACGGGTTCGGCCTGCATCCCTGCGAGTTATGCCTGCTACAGCGCTATCCCTACGTCGCCATTATTATTCTTGGGCTTTTGGGTGCAGTGTTTGCAAAAACACCGCGGACATTATGGATTCTGGCGGTGCTGTGCGGTCTGTTGTTGCTGGCTGAAACCGGCATTGCCTTCTATCATGCGGGTGTGGAACTAGGCTGGTTTCCCGGCCCATCGGCATGCACCAGCAATGCCTCGCGAGGCGAAACGCTAGAGGAGATGCGCCGGGAGCTTATGAATGCGCCGCTGGTGCCGTGTAATCAGCCGATGCTGCAGGTGCTGGGCATTTCGATGGCGGGATGGAATGCACTGATAGCCGCGCTGCTGTTCATCGGCACCTGCATCATCCTCACAAAGAAAAAATCATGACGCTCCCCGGCGATCTTTCCCAGGAAGCGCGCATCAAGCGCATGATCCGCGTCGATCATGCTGGCGAATATGGCGCCAAGCGCATCTATGCCGGACAACTAGCCGTGCTTGGCAAAAGCCCGTGCGCCACGGTTCTTCAGGATATGGCGAGTCAGGAGCAGACGCATCTCGATACGTTTTCTGATTTGATGGTGAAGCGCCGAGTGCGTCCGACGCTCCTGATGCCGTTATGGCACATCGCTGGTTACGCGCTCGGCGCGGCAACGGCGTTGCTCGGCGAAAAAGCGGCGATGGCCTGCACGGCGGCTGTCGAGTCGGTGATTGATGAGCATTATGCCGCACAGGAAAAACAACTGGGCGACAAAGAAGCAGAGTTGAAGGCTGTCATCGGCCAATTCCGCGCCGATGAGAGGGAACATTATGACACGGCATTAGCGCATGATGCTAAATCCGCTCCTCTTTACGATATATTAACCACTCTCATTGTATACCAAACAAAGTTGGCCATCTGGTTGTCTACGCGGATGTAAATGGGTATATTGTAGTGTTGCATTATAATTTCTACCAGATATAGTAGGAATGGTAATGTAGCTAATGAGAGAGTGATTAGAGGTGTAATGCGCATTTATAAATACAAGAATTCTTCTCGCGCCGGCGCAACAGGTAAGTTGTCCAAGTCATTAGACCTTACAAAAAAATATATTTCTGTGCTTTTCTGCGTGGTGCTGACGTCAAGTTGCGCAGGCAAATCCTACGACATTTTCACTCCCCAGAAACCGGATTTGATCGATCCGGCGATGCAGCTCGACCGCGACGATTACAAGAATATGAATGAACCCAAGGGCGGCGGTGATAGCTCCTCCGCTAATCCGTTAGAGCCGGCGATACCCGATCTTGCCGAAATATTAGCTGAGCCTAAGCCCCCCAAGCTTGGTGAAACGCAGTTGGTGTCGGTATCGGTAACAGATGACGTACCGCTGAAGGACGTGCTTATTGAATTGGCGCGCCTGGCCGATGTCGATATCGAAGTGGATGCCGGGATTACCGGCGGCATCAATTTCAGCGCCAAGGATCGCCCGTTCAATGAGGTGGTTGATCGTA
>Ga0206952_10083_pt1 | contig 29897 bp, 22 predicted proteins | sample Alteio_BWOrgHeat_39_FD_152966 | JGI IMG/M metagenome (GOLD analysis project Ga0206952, IMG submission 152966) | Enriched cells from forest soil in Barre Woods Harvard Forest LTER site, Petersham, Massachusetts, United States -... | ecosystem: Environmental > Terrestrial > Soil > Temperate forest >... | reverse complement strand
AATCAGAAAGATCTTTAATGATACCAACAGGTGCAATGGAATCCTTGTTGGCGATATCGTTATGTGTCTTGTTTTTTTGTGCTGACGATGTAATCGATATCAGCAAAAAAATTACGACAGCAATTCTTTTCAACATTATAATAATATTTAATTAATTTCCAGTTAAACACGGCAATCGAAGATCTCTTCTTTTTGTATTTTTGTTCGCTTAAATAACCATCAAGCTTAGCAACCAAAATTCAATGTTAATTTAAGAATATTATTTTGCAATCACTATTATTACAAAGTTAGTTTACATTATATACTTATGAGGTTTGTTCATACCCTTCTACTCTTACTGATATCACACATTATTTGCAGTGCCCAATACGATAATGCCAATAAAAGAGATAGCATTAAAATATTAAATGCGAAATATGCCTATCACAAGCTTGACATTAATACAGATGAACATTCAAGCTTAAAATTGCCTTATGATACAATTGTGTTTAAGGATGTACGTTATGATACAACTTTCTTTGCAATGGATTATCCGTTGTTTCATGTTTCAAACACCTATAATATCAAAGAGAATTTTTATAACGGTTTTGCAAATAGTGTTTCAAAATATTTTAATCATTACTACTCCACGGAAAATAAAAAGACTGACAAGCAGCTTATCTGCTATATAAAGAAATTCTCTGTAGCCCTGCAATATGATCTGCTCGAAAACTTCAATGCAGGAGATTTACTTCACGATACAGCTAATGTAGTTAACATTGAAATTGAATGCTATTATAAACATGGCGATACGCTTTTTCCTGCAGTTAGGTTTGATACATCTTATCTGCATTTCTTTGGCTTTTTTGTGAACCCGCCGTCCGCTATAAAAAGGCTGCTTACCCCTTTAATGTATAAAATTGAACAAGTTAATTTAGATCTTGTTAAGCAACGTAAACACTTTAGTGAAGATTCAATTAAAAAGAGATATGAGAATCGATTTGATATTCCTATTTTGACAACTTCCAAATATAAAACAGGCATTTACAGAAATTTTAATGAGTTCAAAAATAACTCTCCTTCTATTGACTCTTTTAGTATCTCGACTGATAAAATAAAAGTAAGAGCAACCAATTTAAGCGGTCATGAGAGCACGTCTTTAAGAAATCTGTTTCAAAAAAGGAACACTGTCCTTTTTCTATATGATGAGAATGATAACTTGATCAGCCCTTCCCAAATATTTGGATATTGTGATGGCGAAACGATTTGGATTCAGCATGGGTCATTTTTCTATCCTCTTGTAAAAACGGGGAATTCGTTTGAGTTCATGTACACCTTTCACTATGCTGATTCAGATGGATCTACACATACTCAATACATATTAATGCCGCTGAATATGGATACTGGTCACAGTAATTAATATAGGTTGATGTAAGGATTATGTTCAACAACTAAAAAGACGCTATTGAAAATTAAATGAATCTTATCATTGTATCAACCACATATCTTTATTTATATCGTCATCGCCTCCATATTGACTTTGCACTGCATCTTTTAAATTGCCCGGGTTATAATCATATTCGCTTTGCGGATACTGCCAGCGTTTTGGAACCATCATATTATTATAAGTTCCGGGACCAACATCAAATGTGGGAATACCCGTGCGGCGATGTTCTGTAAATGCTTCCCAATAACTGTTCATAAACATGGCAATATATTTTTGAATAGCGATGAGATATAAAGCATTTGCTGAATTAAACGCAACATTTGATTGCTGCAAATATGTGTTAGCATCATCTTCTGAAATACCATAAAAAGCCATTGATGCAATCACACCATTGTTATAATGTTCTTCAGCAGTGCCTGCGCCACTTACCCAGTCTCTTGTTATAGCTTCAGCAATTAAAAATTCCTGTTCTGCATAGCCCATAAAAATCCATGGCTCATTTATTTTATCTTCATAATATCTTCTTTTTGCTCTTGAAGCATTGGCTGACGCTGTTTGCTGGTCACTGATAGTAAGTCCTCCATCAACACCCGCATAATTATCAAAATCGCCTGCTGCCAAACCCGCAATAGGCTCAGCAAATTCAAACAATCGCGGGTCTTTCCTGTCTTTTAATATATCAACAAATCCTTTCTCCATGCTTACAGCAGTACCAAATGAGAGGTAACCATAATCAGGATAATAATTATTTGTTGCTGATGTATTGAACACGAGTTGTGCATTATCAGCATTGCCCGTAAACAAAGGATACTTTAATGCATTGCTTACAATATTTTGAAATTGTTGTTTGATATTTAGCGTTGCATCATCTTCTTTGTTACTTAGATGAATTAACAAACGAAGCTTAAATGCGTTCGCAAATTTTTTCCATTGCGTTGCATCACCATCATAAATTATATCGCCATTAATTTTTCCTTTACTGTTATCTAATAAAGTATTTGCGTCATCAAGCTCCTGCAATATGCCTGCATAAACTGATTCCTGGTTATCGTAAACAGGTTTGAAATTTCCGGAAAAACCTTCTAATGCCTGCGAGTATGGAATATCCCCAAATTGTTCTGTAAGCCGGCTGAATAATATTGCCCTGAACAATTTTGTAAGACCTAAATATTGCGACTGGCCTTGTTGCTGCGCTAATGAATCCATTTGTTTTACCTGGCGAAGAATATCATAATCTGAAAAACTTCCCTGGCTCCAACTATAATCCTGGTCTGAGTTTCCTCTTTCATAATAAGTTAAATATCTGGAAGCGAAATCGGGACCCGTATTATCAACATAAAATAAGCTGTAACAAATATTAGTAAGCAATAATGCAGGTGTTCCGTTAGAAGGCTGGTTAGGATTTTTTTGAAAATCGCTATACTTTTTGCAGGAAGCAATTGAAACGATAATCAATATAAAAGCTGTAATGTATTTTAAGCGTTGCATAAAAATTATTTTTAAGATGAGAGCTGTTTAAAATTTAAGATTGATGTTTATGCCAATATTCCTGGAAGTAGGTTCTGCTAATGAGTATTCTGAATAACCATCAGGATCCATAAACGGAACGTTGGTAAACAACAACAGGTTTCTTGCAGTTACAGAAAGGCTGGCACCTTTAAAAGGTGTTTTACTTAAAACCTGCGGTGTAAAATTATACGTCAATACTACCTCTCTAAGTTTTACAAAAGAACGTTTATATATATCTGCACCTGCAATACCATTTACATAAGTTGCAAACACCCAGTCAATATAATTTACCGCAGTTGTATTGGGAGCAAACTTTCTTGTATCCGAAACAATATTTCCCTGAACATCGTATTGCACATCGCCGCTGGTAACAACAACGCCTTTTCCTACATAAGTGTTTTTACCGGCATAAGCATCGTCCCTGTATGAGTTTGCGGTAGCCGGATGCGTACCACCTTCATACAATTTTTGTTCAAGACCATTATTCATAATACCACCTATACGGCCATCAAATGAAAAGCTTAAGTTGAAATTTTTGTAACTAAGATTATTGATTATTCCGAAAATAAAATCCGGATCGGTGTGACCAATATTAACGTATTGATTGATGTATACAGGAAATCCATTTTCGTTATAAACTATCTGGCCATCGGTACTTTTTTCCCAATCATACCCGCGATATACATCTTTTCTTTCCCCTACTTTAACTCCATCACGAATTGAGTCGCCGCCATAATATTCTTTTACCCAACTATGCACTGTACTATAATTAGCAGTAATATCCCATTTAAAATTTTTTGTTCTTACCGGTGTTCCGGTTAATACTAATTCAACACCTTTCCTGTTTATTTTATCTCCATTTACCAATTGATAATTAAAGCCTGATGCATTGGATACAGGTGCAGTAATGGCAAAGTCTTTATCTATATAAGTGAAGTAAGTAAAATCAATACCTAACCTGTTTTTTAAAAACCGCAACTCGGTACCATATTCCTGTGAAATAGTGGTGTTGGGGCGAATGCCCTGCTGAATTAATGTACCGGGATAACTTAATGAAGCAGTAGTTCCATTCCAGCGGGGACCGGTTTGATATACAGGTATGGTAGCATACCAGTTTTTATAAATATTGCCCGGATCATTCGGATCGAGTATAACATTATCAGTAGAAACTTTTGACCATGAACCACGAAGCTTTGCATAGGATATAACTTCAGGCAGTTTAAATATTGTTGTTGGAACAATACCTAATGATGCAGAGGGATAGAAGTAAGAGTTGTTAGGTTTTTGTAAAGTTGTGGTAGCGTCGTTTCTGCCGGTAACTCCAAGAAATACCATTTTCTTATAGTCGAGGTCAGCATAACCAAAAAAACTATTCACCATGCGCTCAGCCTTAAAGTTTTCTGTATACACTGCGCCAACAGTATTGGCAAGATTATAATCTGCAGGTACATTTAAACCATTTGTTTTTGAATAGAGATAACTATTATTGTTGTACCTGCTGCTGCCACCAACAGAAACAGTAGCATTAAAATCATCATTGAAAAAACTTTTATTGTAAGTAAGCAAAGCATCTGTTACAATTTGAAAGTTGCTTAATCTTTTTTCAGTATAGTTTCCATCAAATTCACCATTGCCATAGTATATATAGCTTTTTGGTGTTTCTAAAGTTGAGAAAGCATTATTCGTAATAATACCGCTGCGTACATAAAGTGTAAGGTCCTTTGTAAAATTATATGTTGCATTTACCTGCCCTGTTACTACATCATTTGTATAACCATTTAATGCTTCGTATGCAACAAACCAGGGATTATTATACCATGTATAATTGTAGTTGAACTGCTGTACATCTTTTACACCATACGGAATAAAATTTCCGGAACCATCTGTTCTGCCGCCACCGGGTTTCCAGTAATCTTTAAGATCATTTATATCAACATCGGCACCCATCCATAATAAAATATTATAGAAAAAATTGTTGGCACCATAACCTGTTTGCGGATAATTAGGTGTGTATTGCTTGTTGTAAGATAATGTTGATTCCAGCTTAAGCTTTGCACCTATTTTTAAACTGCCGGATGCAGTAACTGTTGTTGAATTAAGTTTCGTATTTGGCACCTGCCCTTTCTCATACATGTGTGTGAGCGATATACGGTAATCAGCATTTTCGTTTTTGCCGGAAATAGCAAAATTTTGTGTTGTGATAAATTCATTATTCAAAAAATTCTTCAGGTTGTTTGTACCACGACTTATTGCAGGCATAGGTTTATAATGACTTTGATCTGTATAACCATTCTGTGTAAACGTATAAAGATTGGCAGGATCATAAGGACTGTTATATTGAGGATATTCAGCGCCTGTATTTAGTTTTGGTCCCCATACATAACCATAATCATCATACCAGCCACCACCGCCTTTGCCATCCACAAAAGCATAATATCCACTCCATCCCATGCCGTATTGAGTTTGTGTATCAGGAATGCGCAGATAACCTGTTTGAAATTGTGTTGTTGAATTATAAATAATTTCTGAACCATTAGCACCTGTCTTGCCTTTTTTTGTTGTGATCATAATGGCGCCATTAATACCGAGTGAGCCATATAATGCAGCGGCAGCAGTACCTTTTAAAACATTTACATTATCAATATCGTTTGGATTTAAATTCCAAAAATCAAAACTGCTGTTATCGGTAGGCACGCCATCAATTACAACCAGGGTTTTCTGACCTCTCAAGAATATCTCGGGATTTTCAAACAAGTTTGTTTTTGTAAGTATGTTAAGCCCTGCAACTTTACCAACAAGATTTTCTGCAATATTCGGTTCAGGTGCTTTTTCTAAAGCAGTGCCTTTTACCTCTTGTGTGGCATAAGATATTTTAGCCTTTTCTTTTTTAATACCTAATGCGGTAACTACTACTTCAGTAAGATTTGCATTACGCATCATTGTAACAACCAGGTCACTTGCCGTTGTTGCAACATCCTGCGGCTGAAAACCAACGTACGTTATTGTAAGCACTGCACCTTGCTGAACAGATATAATAAATTCTCCATTATCGCTGGTTAGTACAGCATTCTTTGTTCCTTTTTCTGTTACAGTGGCAGCGGAAAGCGGGTTGCCTTCATCATCTTTTACAATACCTTTTACAGTGATAATTTTCCTGGTTTCACTATTGCCCGCAAAGGCAACGTCATTAAATAAAATAACAAGTAATCCCAGAGCCAAAGCGATTAATAATTTTTTCATAAGAGCGTTTTTTAAATCGTTAGATAAATTGCTGAATAAGTTTACGAAAAGCAATATCGAGAAACTTTTGCAATTAGCTTTTACATTTTCAAATCTAAAAACACCTTAAGAAGTAAACTACCATTTTGCGTTCATCAACTAATACTTTTTTAGCAAAATGAATTTATATAGCTTTAATTTTCTAAAAAGGATTGTGCGCTATGAAACCTGCGTTAGAATATTTACCAAGAGATAAAGATTGCTCATTCGTAGTAAAGTTTTTTGACTATGCATATTTTCCTACCCCATGGCATTATCATCCCGAATATGAAATTGTAATGGTAACCGAGAGTACTGGCAAACGCATTATAGGTGATAATATCTCCGAATTTAAACCCGGCAATCTTGCATTCATCAGTTCAAACATTCCGCATATTTATAAGAACGATGAAAAATATTATGAAAAGAATTCAACACTAAGAGCACAATCAATAGTTGTACATTTTACAAAAGCTTCTTTAGGGAATGATTTTCTTCAATTGCCTGAAGCCACCACAGTAAATAATTTTTTAGATAATGTGGGAGGTGTTGATATCAGTGGTAAAACACATGCCCATGTAGCAAAAAAATTGTTTCGGATATTACAATTATCCGGTTTAAAAAAATGGATGTGCTTAATTGATATTTTGTGTGAGATCGCCGAATCAAAAACTGTTAAGTCTATAACAGATTCTGCACAACCAGGATTTAATCCAAAAGAAGCGCAACGATTGTTGATTATTTTTGATTGGATTGCTGCAAATCTTGAAAAACAAATTACTTTATCAGAAGCGGCAAAAGTTGCCCGGATGAATGAGAATGCATTTTCAAGATATTTTTCTCAACGAACACGCAAAACATTTTCTTCTTTTATTCAGGATCTGCGCCTGCAGAAAGCTGCAAAGCTTATCACGGAAAATGAATTGCCAATTACGCAAATTTGTTATGAATGCGGATATAATAATGTGTCGAATTTTAATCGTCAATTCCTGGAACACTATTTAATGAGCCCTAGAACATACAGGAATACATTTAAAAAACTTGAAGTTCAACAGACCTTATGAAAGCTGTTGCATAAAAATATTCGCTTACTCTTATTGTTGATAGCTAAATCCTAACTTCTTCAATCCATCTTTTACTTCATCACAGCTCATAAATAATTTCCATAGCAAACCACTGCGATAATTTTCCATCATTACAATTGCCGAGCCCTGGTCTATTGCTAAATAATGATCAGGATACCAATCATCTGTTTCACTAAAAGCATCATAAAAACCATAAGGGCCAAACAACTTATCATTCATATCATAATACCAATGCTTCATTGCTGCCATTGATTGTTGTGGCGTGTAAGGGAAAGATGATAAAGCAGCAGTGGGAGCAATTACACCACGATCATTTTTTTCATCAGGCGCATGTGCAGCATAACCTCTTACAGAATAGCTTGCTGTTAATCCCCAATTATTTTCTCCATAACCTTTATAGTGTTTTGGATTATCAACGCACCACTCATAATTGATCTTTGCCATCGTGCTCATCTCTTTCCAGTAATTCGCATATTTATCTTTTAAGCCGTGTGGATCTAAACCGAGATAAGAATAATGCGTCCAGAACAATGGGCCACCATGCGGCGGATTACCCTGCATAAATAAATGCAGTGTATCATTTTTATAATTGCTGATTTTATTGATTGAACCATTCTGTGCCCAGCCCTGATCATACACTTCCGCAGGCACACCATGCGCAGGTGATGAAGCACCAAGTATATATAAGATCAAACATTCGTTATAACCATGCACAGCAAAATTTTTCTTCCATGCATAGTTTGGACTCCAATGCCAGTACAAAACATTTTGTCCATCGCGCCTGTACCAATCATATTCTACGCCATGCCAGATACTATCAATTCTCATTGCAAGATTTTTCTCTTCAGTATTGCCATCTTTAAAATATTGCCGTACACAAAGTAAACCTTCCATCAAGTAAGAAGTTTCCACCATGTCGCCACCGTTATCATCATAACCAAAAGGTTTTACATGTCCATCTTCATCGTTTAACCAATGCGGGTAAGCGCCATGAAACCGATCTGCTTTTTCTAAAAAAGAAATAATCTTCTCAAATCGTTGCAAGCCTTGTTCACATGTTATATAACCCCGTTCGATACCAGCCAATAAAGCCATCAAACCAAAACCGCTACCGCCAACTGCAATAATAGTTTTATCATCGTTAGAATTATCTAAATGAATGCGCTCTGGTGCCATGCCGCTGTTAGGCTCTGCACCTTCCCAGAAATAATTAAATGTTCTTCGTTCAACAGTATCAAACAAAGCGGAATCTGAAATGTGTTGAATATTTAAAATCTTTTGTTGAGTATGAGATGTGCATGTAACCGATAACACAATAAAGGCTACAATAAAAAATTTTGTCATTTATATTGAACAAACGTTTTATTTAAACAGACAACAAAAATACTTAAAATTAAAAATGCGGGCTGCTGAAACCCAATGTCGTCATGCCTGTTTTTACTTCAGGGCATTTCATGAATAGATCCCAGATCAACCCTGAGCGATAATTTTCAATCATCACAATAATTGGCAGTTGATCTATAGCAAGATAATCAGAATCAAACCATGGATTTGTAAGATTGAAAGCATCTTTAAAGCCATAATTGCTGTTCCATAACTTATCGCCTAATTTATAATAAAAAAATTGCAATGCTGCCATGGATTGTGCAGGTGTGTAGGGGAAAGAAGATAAAGCTGCTGTTGGTGTTAAAACACCATCGTCATTATTTGGTTCATGTGCCAGGTAAAAAGATATGTTATCATCGCTTGCTGTTAATCCCCAGCAAGAATCGCTATAGCCATTATAACGTTTTGGATTAGCAACGCAATAATTATAATTGATTTTTGTATGTGCAAGTGTTTGCTGCTGGTAATCGGCGTAAGCATCGGTTAAACCATTTGGGTTAATTCCCATAAATGAATAATGTTCAAAAAATAAAGGTCCACCGTTTGAGGGCCCAAGTGGTAATACAGTACCATAATAGGTATTGCCATTTTTAATTGCTCCGTTTCTTGCCCATCCATTTTTGTAAGTGAACAAATTTATCGGATGCGTTGGAGAAGAGGCTGCCATTACATAAGTAATTAGTGCTTCATTCCATCCATTTACCTGCTGGTAAGTATCCCATCCATAATTCGGGCTCCAATGCCAGTACAAAGTGTTTTGCCCGTTTCTAAAAAAATTCCAGTCAACATTTTGATATAGTTTATTTATAGTATTTCTAAGATTGGTTTCGTTAGAATCTGTACCATCAAAATACTGTCGTGCAGCAAGCAGCCCTTCCATTAAATAAGATGTTTCCACAAGGTCTGCTCCATCGTCATGCGCGCTGAATGGAATAGTTGCGCCGGTACTTCCATTTATCCAATGTGCAAAGGCTCCGTGATATTTTGAACATTTCTGGTCGAGAAAATTTACAAGTTTTGTCATTCTCGTCAACCCTTCAGCTCTTGTAATAAAATTTCTTTCTATGGCAACCGGTATGCCCATAATTCCAAAACCCGTTCCACCGGTTGTACAAACATCAGAAGTAAGCCTTTCTTTTGCCATGCCTGAAACAGGATTTCCTGCATTCCAGAAGTAATTAAACGTGGTTTTTTGTACAAGATTAAGTAGTTTATTCTTGTTTAGTCTTGGGAATTTATCAGAAGAATCTATGGTTGTTACCTGGTTGTAATTATAAACAACACCTAACGATTGCTGATTAGATGATTTTAAATCACTGTCTATAAAAATTGTGTATTTGGTAATATAATATAAAGAAGATTTAGGCTGCAGTATAACTGTATTGCCATTATTAGCATAAGAATAATTAACTGCAACACGGCCAGAGCCAATTTTAAGCTGAATATTTGAAGGTGCTGCAGTTGTATCTACTGCCTTGGAAAATTTAATCTTGAAAGTTGGGTGTATACTTACATGATAATAAATAAAATTCCCGGTTTGATTATCTGCCTGCAGCGATACTAAATAAAATGATGCAGCTTTTGCCTGCTGCGAATTTTCACTTGTTATTGCTGTAATATCATTTTTCTTATTGCATGAAAAAAAACAAATGATAATAATAACTGCAGCACAAATTTTTTGCATTTTAAATCTTTTAAATAATTACTGGTGAGTGTAAATTTTTCAGTAGTAATATTAAGTAAAGAGGCGCCTTTAAGATTAAGACGCCTCTATTACTTATATCAATGCCTTGTACTAAAATATAGATTTATCATAAATTTTTAAAGCATCAATTTTTCCTTTAAATGGTAACATCCAAACCTCGGGAGGACCAAATACACCAGCATTCCACTGATTTTGGAATGCACCAATTAGTACACCATGAGGACTTGGGTTCGGAGCGAGATTACCAGCAGGTTGCCTGGTAGTGGTATCTCCGCTGTTGTACAATACAACATGGTCAAAATATGTTTGGCCATTTACCTTCAGGGTATATTGTGAAGTACCACCATCATAAGAGTACTGAATGTGAGACCAGCGGTGATAGAACTTGGGTATTCCACCAGCTTGTGTCCACTCCTCATTATAAGGAACATTTTTGTTTAATTTAAACATCACTTTAATTAAACCACTATCGCCCTGTGCTGAATTATATCCATCCAACAATACATGTTGATCAGGCCAGAAAGAAGGATCACCATTTAAATCAGTAACTTGCGGTATACACCAAATACATTGTGCACCACCCTCTTTTGGATAAGCAAAAACCCAGAAATCTCCTGAAAGGCCTGTTGTTAAATTAGGCAAAGCAGTGCCGGCGTTGTTATAAGAAACAAACCCGTTTTTAGGGCTTAAAAAAGCTGCTATACCATCACGCGCAGCAGAAGTTGACGTAAACGTAGCGTTCTTATGTGCTACGCCTTTAAGATGTTGCTTGGATTCGTTAAATGAACTGTCAAAGTTCCATACAGCAACTGGTGTGTTCGCAACTGTACTATTACTAACAGAACCGTTTTGAACTGACTTGTTCTGCAGATTTTCTTTACTGCACGAACTTAAAAATACTACTGAAAAAAGTGACATGGCAGCAATAAACACTTTAATCACATTGTTTGTTCTTTTCATTTTTTTTGTTGTTTATTAAATTATTAAATAGGGAGGGATAAAAGTTTTATAATCGTTAGTAAATAATTAATGCAGGAGACCCGCGAATATTAATACGATGATTGATACTGATAAGTTGCATATTGTTAATTTTAATATCCGGGATTTTGATGTAAAACTCCTTGTGATAAATCAATCTGGGCCTGTGGTATCGGCAGCCATTCGTCTCTGCCCGCTGTATAATTTAGCTTTTTAGCTGCATGCATTACATCGGCTGCAATGCCCCAGCGAACGATATCAAAGAATCTTTCCTGTTCCATCGCAAGCTCAATTCTCCTTTCATGTTGAATGGCCAGCCTTAAATCTGCTTTTTTAGTTGTAGTTACTCTAGGTAAAACAGCGTTGTTACCTGCCCGCGCTCTTGCCCTTACCCATTCAAGTTTATCCAATGCCTCATTTGTTTTGCCTAATTCATTTGCTGCTTCTGCATACATAAGCACTACATCAGCATATCTTAAAATCCTTACATTTTCCCACCAGGCCTGGGTGTTTCCCACTGATTGACGCATAGAAGGATCATTACCAAGATATACTTTCATGTTATATATGGAATCATTCGGTTCAGGCCTTCCAAATGTTTCTCCAAATATGGTTGGCGTTTTTGTTGGGCAAAACAACAACGTGCTGTTTAATCTTGGATCACCGGGTTCATAAGCAAGATGCAAATAATGTGAAGGATTATTAAAACCCCATCCTAAATCGTGTTGCGGGCCCTCGGCTATGCCACGCACTCCTTGAATACTTGCATATTGACACCCATAACCAGTGTTGTCAACACCGTCTCCGGATGGATGGTTAGCATCAGCATAACACTGTATCTCAAATACTGACTCACTGCAATTTTCCCCCGAATTTTTCCAAATATCAGCGTAAGGAGTTGATAAATTATATTGCCCGGAGTTTATTACCGTTGCTGCTGCATCCATTGCCTGTTGCCATTTCTTTTGGTATAAATAAACCTTAGCCAACATTCCCCACGCAGCACCGCTGGTTACCCGGCCAATAAATTTAGGATCCCATCCTGATCTTGAAGGAAGATGTGCCGCGGCATATTGCAAATCCTGCTCAATAAAAGCATATACTTTTGCAGGATTTGATTGTGGCACAACACTGTTTTTTATATCTAAAACTGTATCTATTATTGGTATGTTACCAAAAAGCCTTTCAAGTGTAAAATATGCATACCCGCGTAAAAATCTTGCTTCTGCCATTGCAGAGGCCTTCACTGATTCAGGTGTTCCGCTACTGTCCTGGGCTACTTTTTGCAAAACTAAATTGCAGTTATATATCAGGTCACCATAATATGCATTCCATAAATCATTTACCATTGATGAAAATGGCGGTACAGGAAAATTATCTACGCCGCTTAAATAAGGATAGCCATCTGCGAACGAACTACCCTTATCTGCATCATCGCTTCTTATACTCGTTGCTGCAACAAATGCATAAGATGTAACACCATAATGACGAAGTGAAGAATAAGCGGCAAATATGTATTGATCATAAACTCCGCCTCCAGAAGGAAAAGGATAATTATCTGTTGTATATCTGCTTATAGGCTGACGATCAAGAAAACTTTTATTGCAGCTTAATAAAATACATCCGCTTATAATCAAAAGAAAAGATAGCGCTGCAAAAGTTTTATATTTTTTAAAATGAAGCATAGAATTCATTTATTTAATTATAGAGTTAAATTTATTCCTATAGAATAAATAGCAGGAAGCGGGTAAGTTCCGTTATCTGCTCCGGCGTTGGTTGGTGTACTAATCGGCACTTCAGGACTATAGCCTGTAGCTTTTGTAAACGTTTTTATATTCTGCCCGCTAACATATACCCGTAACTGTTTAATATATTTTATTTGATTTGATTTGAATGTATAACCTATCTGAATAGTTCTTAACCTGAAATAACTTCCGGATTCAAGCAGGTATGTTGAAAATAATGTATTGCGGCTTGGATCAATTAAAGGCTCTGCATTTGATGTGCCCGGTCCTGTCCATGCGTTAAGGCGATTACTTTCATAATTAAGATCTGCGAAATGATATGTGCGTCTTTGAAGATAAATATCATTACCGCTTACCCCTTGTCCTTCAATTAAAAAATCAAAATTTTTGTAAGATAAGGAGATAGAAACACCATAATTGTACTTAGGGAAAGGTGTACCTATATAAGTACGGTCTTTTGTATTTATTGTATCGTCATGATTCAGATCGGCATAAGAAATATCACCAGGTTGCGCGCCTTCAAAATAAGGACTTTTGGTTTTTATGGTATCCTGGTAAATACCTGTTTGCACATACCCATAAAAATAACCGATTGAATAACCTGTAACGGTCCGGTTAATTGTCTGATTATCTCCCCTGTCAATTTCAAAATTAAAATCATTGCCTATTGATACAACCTTGTTTTCGTTTATGCTGAAATTTCCGTTGACTGAAATATTAAAGTCTCTGCCTATTCTTTGTGTCCATCCGGCTGTAATTTCAACACCTTTATTATCAATGGTGCCGAGATTAGTAAAATAAGGTGTATTAGATCCGGGAACAGTTATGTATGTAAGAATATCATGTGTTTTACGGTCGTAAAAATCAACATCAAGACTAAGTTTATTTTGTATTGCTCTTAATTCAAAGCCAAGGTCTTTCCCTTCTACTTTTTCCCAGTGCAGATTTGGATCGGGAGTATATTGGGGTGTAACAGATGGAAAAATATTATTACCAAACACTGCCGCATTTGAATTTACTAAAACAGGATAAGAAAGATAGTTTCCAATGCTTAATCCATTACCTACAGTACCCCATGAACCTTTAAGTTTTAAAAAATTAATAAATTTTACGCCCTGCATAAAACCTTCATCGCTAACAACCCACCCTGCGCCAATGCTTCCAAAATTACCCCATTGGTGAGAAGGCGAAAATTTGGAAGTACCATCTCTTCTGTAACTAAGATTTAATAAATATTTGTTTTTGAAAGTGTAATTAACTCTTCCTATATAAGATTCAGAAGCATCTTCTCCGCCTCCACCGCCATAATTACCCGGATTTGACGGATTTACAATATTAATATAATAAAAAATTGGATTATCCGGTATATGCAAAGTGGTATCTGTTCTGTTTCCGTATATGAAATCATTATAATGATATAAAGTACTAAACCCTGCCAATGCTGTTACATGATGTCCCCCAAAAGTTTGATCAAAAGTAAGTGTATGATCCTGCTGATAAGTTTTAAATGTGCCGGAAGATTGACTTACGGCTGTATGATAATTGTTATTGGGATCTGTTGCCAAAATAACATGCGTTTGATTGGAGTCTTCTCCCAGGCGAATGAAATTAAATGGTAAGCCGGAATATGTTTGTATATTATCATCAGGCGCAGCACTAAACTGCAGATCAGTATAAAAAGCAGATTTCCAGGTAAAATGTTTCAGAAACTTTATTTCAGCAAAAATGTTTCCTATAAACCGGTAACCACTGTTTAACGTATGTCCCTTGTCTTCATTAATTAAAGCAACAGGATTTGTTACCTGGCTTTGAAAACTTGGCGTTGCATAATAATATCCATTATCAGCCTGCACAGGAATGATCGGTGCTGCCCACAAAGCTTCATTCTCAATACCACCAACAGGCGGACTTTGTTTAAAATAATAACCACCAATTTCACCACCTACGCGAATATTATTTGTAAGCCGTACTTCTTCATTTAATCTTGCTACGTATTTCTGATAATGATCATATTTCACTACTCCTTCCTGGTCAGAATAACCAATATTTAAATATGTTGTTGTTTTTTCTGTACTGCTGGAAACGCTTATGCTATTGCTGGTAAGGATGGCGCTTCGAAAAATCTGATCCTGCCAATCAGTATTACCACCTGCGGAATCATAACGTGAGAAATCAAATGCAGGTTTATCTAAATTATTAAGCTGCTCTGCATATAATTTTTTAAACCCGCCGGCATCTACCACACTTATTTTATGTGTTACATGCTGAACACCTGTATTAGATTGAAAATTTATTGTTGTTTGCCCTTTTTTAGCGCGCTTTGTTGTAATGATAATTACGCCATTGCCACCCTGCAAACCATAAATAGAGATTGAGGAAGGGTCTTTTAAAACTTCTATTGTTTCAATGTCCGCCTGGTTTAAATAATCAATATTGGTTTGCTGTATTCCGTCAACAACATATAAAGGATCTGCATTGTTGGTTGAGTTAACGCCGCGTATTCTTACTGTAGGAGACGAGCCTGCCTGTCCTGTATTCACAATAGTTAACCCCGCCACTTTTCCCTGCAATGAGGCCACCGGATTTGTAGAAGGCATTTTTGAAACCACATCACCGCTTACTACAGCAATAGAGCCGGTTAAATCTCTTTTTCTTTGTGTGCCATAACCAATTACCACAACCTGCGTTAACTCTGCATTGGCTGCAACAAGTGTGATGTTGATTTCTGTTTTTCCGGTTACAGGTATTTCTTGGGTTCCATAACCGATATAAGAAAAAACCAGCACATCATTGTCTGAGGCATTTATTGAATAATTCCCGTCAGCGCCGGTTACAACACCTTTTCCTGTTCCTTTTATTTGAACGGAAACGCCGGACAAAGAAACTCCGTTTTCACCGGTTACTCTTCCTGTTACAACAGCTTTTATATCATTATCTAGCGCAGCAATGCTTTTAATAATCACAAGATTATTTTCCATGAACTGGTAAGCAAGCATAGTACCTTGAAATAATTGATCAAGCACGTTTTTTAAACCGGCGTCCTGTACATTAATAGAAATCTTTTTCTTTAAATCGGGCAAATCAGTATTATAAAGAAACCTGTAGCTGGTTTGCTTTTCAATACTATTTAAAACATCTGCAATACCAGTATTATTATATTTAAGCGTAAGCGTTTGTTGCCCAAATCCGTCAGCAGAAGCATGGAAAACACAAAACAGCAATAATATGATGGTAAGTTTCATAATGTTTACCGGCTTATTAAAACTTTTTTTCTTAAGCAATCGTTTAAAAAAATTCATATCTAAAAGTTATGGCTAAAACAATTTTACACTAATGTTTCGTTAGTACTGCTTTTATCAGGGTATTATTGCTTTAGTTGATTTGACAAATATTTCGTTTTCCTTAATTTCATAGTCAAAAGCTGCAGCAGCCTTTAATGCTTCAAATGCTTGGTCTATTGTTTCATTTTCAAATGAGCCATTAAAACTTAATTGCTCTGCAGTATTGTCTTCAAAAATTATTTTTACATTATACCAGCGTTCAAGTTTTTTTGCAAGCTCTTTAAAACTGTCTCCGCGAAACTCCAACCTGTTATACATCCAGGAAGTTTCCACAAGATTTTCCGTTTTAGCTGTACTGTCTAAATGATAAAGCGTAAATAGAACAGGTTGCTCTACAGCCGGTTTTACCTGTATGTTAGTTTGTGTTTTAATTTCTTTAAGGTTAATTACAAGCTTTTCATTGGGGTGAAGAAAAACTGGTTTCTGATTTTTATCTCCCTGACGTGTAACCTGTATAATCCCTCTGATCAGCGTAGCTTCAACTTTATTATCTTCTATATACGATTTTACATTAAAAGCAGTTCCTAAAACTTTTATATCAACACTATTTGCATGTACAATAAATGGTTGGTTGCTTTTTTTTACAACATCAAAAAATGCTTCACCTTTTAAATACACGTCTCTTGTTTGCCCTTTAAAATCTTTACTGTAGGAAAGCACGGAACCTGCATTTAGCCATACCCTTGATCCATCGGGCAACATAGTACTGTTGCGGTTTCCGTTTTTAACAACTACCTGGGTAAGCGTTGGCTGGTTTGCTGCTGATTTATACGTAAAAAAATACAAACCGGCACTTAAAAAACCAAGAATTACAACACTGCCCAATACCGCAGAAAATATTTTTCTTCTCCGTAATCTTTTTGATTTTGCTAAAAAATTATTAGCTGATGAAGCTGTCATTTTAGTTTTTTCAAATAGAACGGATATCTTCTTTTCATATACTTCATTCTCAGCATTTGCAGGCAAATTAGAACAACGCCAGAATTGCTTTAAAATTTCATATTGCTGCTGCAATAATTCATCTTCTTTTAAAATATCATGCATTAAAAACATTTCTTCCTGCGATGCTTCACCGCTTAAAGAACGTGCAATTAATCGCCATATTAAATTTTCTGAATTCATGCAGTCAGCCAATTATATTAAAGACAGTAAATTTTAATACTTCTACTAAAAAATTAAAAAACTATTTTTCGCGGGCAGATAGAGAAAAATACTTCAGCGGTTTATTTATATTTAAAGCAGTAGAGATTTTTTTTATTGCAATCGCCATTTGAGCATCAATAGTATTAACGGAAATACTCAAAATTTCAGAAACCTCTTTATACTGTAACCCATCTTCTCTTATAAGGCGAAATATCATTTTGCAACGCGGAGGCAACGTATCAATAGCATGATGCATTTTTTTCATCATTTCAGTAGTTATCATTAGCTCATGCGGATTGGCAAGTTCATTTTCAAGTTCAATATTTAAAAAATCAAACGGGGCAGAAACCAGCTGACTGGCCTGCTGTGATAAGCGATTTAAGCTTGTGTTTTTTACAGCGGTATATAAATAAACATTCAGGTTTTTAACCTGCCCTATTTCTGCCCTGTTGCACCATAACTTTATAAATACATCTTCAACAACTTCTTCAGCAAGCTCTTTCGTACGTACAATAGACTTTGCAAAAAGTATTAATTTCTGGTAATAAAGCTTATAGAGTTCGGCTAAAGCAGTTTCATCACTTTCAAGTATTCTTTGCTGTACACAAAAAAGACCGGAGTTAACCATAACAAGCAATCATTATTTAACAAATATGATAAATTATTTTATCAAAACAAACTAAATTACTGTTTATGCTGATAAAAATTAGCTGAACTGTTTTTTAATTTTGTTGCAAATCATTTTATCAAACATAAGTTGCTGCTGTATTCGATGCCAAGGTTATAACAACTGATTTATTTTGATATTGTATGTTGAACGATGCAGCAGAAGAGCCGTTATTTAAAGCAATTAAAACTTTTTACCTTCCGGAGTTTTAAATGCAACACTGCTTAAGCAGGAAATATTTATTCTTTTAAAAGATTGCCTAATACAAATACGCCTGCTTAATGCCATTTGAAAATTTCGATACAGACCAGTGAACTATAAATTCAGATTGATACAAGAAGCTCCTAACAATCGTTAGCATAAGATTTTATTTGGTATTTTTACACTGAAATTTTTTTATGCAGCTACAAGATTTTGAAAAATTATTTCAGCAAAAAATTGATACGGAAATTAAAGTTGAACCGAAAGATTGGATGCCGGATGCTTATCGTAAAACTTTGGTTCGACAAATTAGCCAGCATGCACATAGTGAAATTGTGGGTATGTTGCCCGAGGGGAATTGGATAAGCAGAGCCCCATCTTTAAAACGTAAAGCTATTTTAATTGCAAAAGTGCAGGATGAAGCAGGTCATGGTTTGTATTTGTATTCGGCTTGCGAAACTTTAGGCACAAGTCGCGAAGAAACTATCAACGATTTAAATAGCGGTAAGGCAAAATATTCTTCAATATTTAATTACCCAACATTAACCTGGGCTGATATGGGTGCTATTGGTTGGCTTGTTGATGGCGCTGCTATTTTAAACCAGGTAATGCTATGCCGCACGTCTTACGGTCCTTATGCAAGGGCAATGGTTCGCATTTGCAAAGAAGAAAGTTTTCATCAACGCCAGGGTTTTGATATTTTACTCACTTTATGCAAAGGAACAGATGCGCAAAAAGCCATGTGCCAGGATGCAATTAATCGTTGGTGGTGGCCATCATTAATGATGTTTGGCCCAAAAGATTCTGAAAGTACCAACACCGATCAGAGTATGAAGTGGAAGATTAAACGTAAAACGAACGACGAACTACGTCAGCAGTTTGTCGATATGTGTGCTGAGCAGGTAAAGATTTTAAATATGACTTTGCCTGATGAACATTTAAAATGGAATGCACAAACACAGCATTATGATTTTGGCGAAATAGATTGGAGCGAATTCTGGAATGTTGTAAAAGGAAATGGCCCGTGTAATAAAGAAAGATTAGAAGCTCGCCGCAAAGCACATGAAGATGGCGCATGGGTACGTGAAGCTGCGGCTGCTTACGCAGAAAAGAAAACAAGTAAACAACAATCGCAGGCAGCATAATTAATATCAATGCAATTATTCATAAAAAAATATTATTACGGCGACATACCTGATGATAATTCAGGTGGCGCAGATAATATCACTTCAAATAAAAACGAAAAAGATTGGCCTTTGTGGGAAGTATTCATTCGCAGCAAACAAGGTCTTGATCACAAACATGCGGGCAGTTTACATGCAGCCGATGCACAAATGGCAATCGAAAATGCAAGAGATGTTTATACGCGCCGAAATGAAGGTGTGAGCATTTGGGTTGTTGAAAGCAAATACATTCATGCATCAAATCCTGATGATGCAGAAAGCTTTTATGAGCCAGCAACTGATAAAATTTATCGCCATCCTACTTTTTATGATTTGCCCGATGAATTAAAACACATGTAAACCCCGGCCCTAAAAGGAGTTATTTTATGAACGATCCTTTAATAGATTATACTCTGCACTTAGCAGATAATACATTAATTCTCGCGCAACGTAATAGCGAATGGTGTGCACACGGGCCGGTATTAGAACAAGATATTGCTATCACAAATATTTCATTAGATATTTTAGGACAGGCAAGAAATTTTTATCAATATGCTGCAATATTGCTTGGTGATGATGCAACAGAAGATACACTTGCATTTTTAAGAGACAATCGCGAATTCAAAAATTGTTTATTGGTTGAGCAGGAAAATGGAGATTGGGGGAAAACAATTTTGCGTCAATTTATTTTCAGCAATTATCAGTACTTATTATACGAAAAATTACAGCATAGCAAAGACGAACAACTGGCCGCCGTTGCCGCCAAAGCATTGAAAGAAGTTACGTATCATTTGCAATGGAGCAGTGAGTGGGTAATCCGTTTAGGCGATGGAACAGACGAAAGTCATCAACGCATGATGAATGCAATCGAAGAATTATGGCCTTATGTTGATGAATTATTTATAAATGCTGATTACGAAAATGAATTGCTAGCAGATAATATTGCTGTTGACGTTCCATCATTGAAAAATAAATGGATCGAAAAAATCACATCAATTTTTGATGAAGCCACTTTACAAATTCCACAAAATGTATTTGCGAAAACCGGCGGTAAGCAAGGTGTTCACACAGAAAAGTTAGGTTATATACTTGCAGAAATGCAGTTCATGCAAAGAGCTTATCCAAATTCTGTTTGGTAATTAGCCCCAACCCTAAAGGGAGTAATTATGGTTGATGAATTAAAAATAGAACAGCAAAAAATTTGGAGAATTTTAGAAACCGTTGCGGATCCTGAAGTTCCGGTTTTATCCATCATTGATTTAGGTATTGTGCGTAATGTTGAAATAGGTGCATCAGGCAAACTAAAAATTACTATCACGCCAACATATACGGGCTGCCCGGCAATGGATGTAATTAACATGAGCATTAGAATGGTGTTGCTTGAAAATGGTTTTAAAAATTTTGAAATAAAAAATGTTTTATCTCCTGCATGGACAACCGAATGGATGAGCGAGGCTGGCAAGCAAAAGTTAAAAGCATATGGCATTGCTCCACCCAATCCAAAACAAATAGTTTGCACAACAGATGCATTCCAGGAAGAAGAAGCCATTCAATGCCCCCATTGTAATTCATACAACACACAATTAATAAGTCGCTTTGGTTCTACAGCATGTAAAGCTTTATACAAGTGCAACGATTGCATGGAACCTTTCGATTATTTTAAATGTCATTAATTCGCATAGTAAATTAAATCATCAATAAATTTTTTCTATGCCTTCTGTTCTGCTTGAAATAAAAGATAGCATTGCGTTTATTACACTTAATCGTCCTGAAAAATTAAATTCATTTAATCGCGAAATGGCGTTATTACTTCAGGAAAAATTAGATGAATGCAACACAACAAAAGAAGTTCGTTGTTTGTATTTAACCGGAAGCGGGAAAGGTTTTTGTGCAGGTGAAGATTTAGCTGAAGTAGTTGACCCCAATGGACCGGGCATGCAAAAAATTTTGGGCGAACAATTCAATCCTATCATAAAAAAAATACGCAATCTTGAAAAACCGGTGGTTGCTGCAATAAACGGTGTTGCTGCAGGCGCCGGTGCTAATATTGCTTTGAGCTGTGATATTGTTGTTGCGCATCAATCTGCATCTTTTATACAGGCTTTTAGTAAAATTGGTTTGATACCGGATAGTGGCGGAACATTTTTTTTACCGCGATTAATTGGCATGCAAAAAGCAAGTGCCATTATGATGTTAGGCGATAAAATTTCTGCTGAAGAAGCTGAAAAAATTGGAATGATCTATAAAGTGTTTGCTAATGATGTTTTTGAAGTTGAATCAAAAAAAATTGCTGCAACACTTTCACAAATGCCAACACGCGGATTATGGCTCACAAAAAAAGCATTGAATAAATCATTCGGCCATAGCTTAAAAAAACAATTAGAATTTGAAGATGAATTGCAGCAACAAGCAGCATCTACAAATGATTTTAAAGAAGGTGTCCAGGCATTTTTAGAAAAACGCCAGCCAAATTTTAAAGGAGAATAATGTATGAGTGATTTACATGAACAAGTTGTTTCGCACATGATGAATCATGATGCTTTTAGCAGGTGGTTAGGGATAGAAGTTTTAGAATTGAAGGAAGGTTATTCTAAAATAAAAATGACGATTCGTGAAGAAATGACCAATGGATTTTATGTTACACATGGCGGAATTATTTTTTCTTTAGCGGATAGTGCTTTAGCATTTGCATGCAACAATCGCAACAACTTATCACTTGCGCTGGAATGCAACATTTCTTTTTTAAAACAGGTAAATGTTGGCGATGAATTGACTGCCGACGCAAAAGAGATTCATAACGGTAGAAGCACCGGCGTTTATTCAATCAATGTGATCAATCAAAACAATCAGCTTGTTGCCTTGTTTAAAGGCACATGTTTTAGAACAGGCAAGAACCTGGTTTAACAGCAGGCATTTATACATATCAACATTATATAAACCATATTAATTACAGTAAGGGCAGTTGCTTAATATTTAAATATTTTTGCTCAAACCTTTTTTGCTATGAGATACATCAAAATATTATCAGTACTTCTGCTAATTACTCTTTCAATTAGTTTAAAAGCGCAAACAATACATATTACCGGCAAGGTTTCAGATGCCACAAACAACACGCCGCTATCTAATGTTTCTATAAAAATTAAAGGGGCAACAAATGGCACTATTACAGCCAGTGATGGGAGTTTTTCTTTATCAGCAAACATCGGTAACGTGATTGAAATAACGTATGTAGGCTATAGTATGCAAACTATGAAAATTGGCAGCGAAACAGTTTTAAATATACAGTTACAGCCGGAGTTTACTGAATTAAACCCCGTGGTAATGGTGGGTACAAGAAGCGCAGGCCGCATAAAAACGGAAACCCCTGTTCCTGTTGATGTGGTAAATGTTTCGCGCAACACATTGCCTACAGCAAGAATGGGAATTACAGATGTATTAAATTATGCTGCGCCTTCATTCAATTACAACAAGCAAAGCGGGAGTGATGGTGCAGACCATATTGATCTTGCAACACTTCGCGGTTTGGGTCCTGATCAAACATTGGTATTGATAAATGGAAAGCGCAGGCACCAAACAGCATTTATTGCAGTATTTGGAACGAGAGGCAGAGGCAATTCAGGAACTGACCTGAATGCTATTCCGGGTTCATCAATAGATCATATAGAAATTCTGCGTGATGGCGCTTCTGCTCAATATGGCTCCGATGCTATTGCAGGCGTAATAAATATTGTGTTGAAAAAAGATGTAAATCATTTTACAGGAAATATTGGGTGGAGTGGTTATTATGATAAAAAATATAATCCGCATTTTTTTGATGATAACAACGAATATTACAAGCACGGTGAAATTGATGGAAATGCAATTGATGTAAATGCAAATTATGGGTTTAAGGTTGGCAATAACGGCGGCTATTTTAATCTTGCAGGTTCGCTGGTAAGCAATGGAAAAACTTTTCGCCAGGATAATGGAACACTTCCTATCAACAGCGTTCGCCGTGCTAATGGTGATGGTTCTATGACGGATGCCGGGGGTATGTTCAATGCTGAAATTCCTTTTAGCGCAAGCAGTAAAACAAGCTTCTATGCTTTTGGCGGTTACAATTATAATTATTCAAATTCCTATGCCTTCACCAGGAATTTTTCTGCACGGCCCGACCGTTTTCCAACAGGTGATTATGATGCATCAACCAATTCAGCACCTATCATTTTTGTTCCGGATATTATGAAGCAAAATAAAGATGGCGAAACCTATTATAATCCCATAATACAAACACATATTAATGATGCCTCACTTGCTGCCGGAATAAAAGGAACAACAGGTGGCGGATGGGATTGGGACCTTAGCAATGTTATTGGCAATAATGATTTTCATTTTTATGGTGATAAAACATTTAATGCTTCGCTTGGTGCGGGTAAAACACATTTTGATGATGGAGGTTTCAGCTTTTTGCAGAATACAACCAATCTTAATTTCAGTAAGAAATTTGCAGGTGTTGGCGCAGGCTTAAATCTTGCTTTTGGTGCAGAGTTACGTTACGAAGATTATAAGATAAAGTCAGGAGAAGAAGCTTCATATAAAACATACGGTTCTGCTTATGTGAGTATTGATAGTGTTTTTAACGATGGAACATTAGAAGAAGTTGATACCACATTTAAAGCCGGAGGTTCACAAGATTTCCCGGGCTATCAACCCAACGATGTGGTAAATGCACACAGAACTGATGTTGCCGGTTACGTTGATGCAGAATTTGATATTACAAAAGCTTTTTTACTGGAAGGTGCAATACGCGCAGAACATTACAGTGATTTTGGTTTTACCAGTAATTATAAATTAGCTATGCGTTATAAAATTACGCCAACATTTAATTTACGTGGTTCAGCAAGCACAGGTTTCCGAGCGCCATCGTTGCAACAAATAAATTACAGTTCAACTTTTACAACGGTACAAGGCGGCACCATTGCAGAAGTAAAGATTGCTCCTAATTACAGCGAAATTGCTAAGTCAGCAGGTATTCCTAAATTAACACAGGAAAAATCTGTAACAGCAAGCCTGGGTTTTGCTTTCACTCCAACAAAAGAGTTTACCATTACAGTTGACGGATACTATGTACATATAAAAGACCGCGTGGTTTTATCGGGCCAGTTTGATGCAACTGATCCAACTTTAGATCCTGCATTAACATCTACATTACAAAGCCTGCATGTAGCGCTTGCACAATTTTTTGCAAATGCAGTAAATACCACCAATACAGGAATTGATTTGGTGTTTGATTATAATCACCGCTGGAGCACGCAGCATTTCAGAACATTGTTTACTGCAAATTTTCAGCATATGACCATTGATCAAATTAATGTGCCTGCAAAACTGAATGACACTAAAGAACACCAGGAAACATTTTTGAGCGATCGTGAACAAAAATTTATTCTTGCTTCTGCACCCAATGTTAAAGCAAGTTTGAACTTAGATTATGGAATGAATAAATTCGGAATAGGTACACGCTTTACTTACTTTGGCAAGGTTACAATACTCGGTTATGGTGAAGATGGCTTGGGCATAAACCCGATGGTTCCTACTGATGCAGACCCAAATGTGACGGTGCCTGATCAATACAATTATGGTGGTAAAATGGTTACAGATTTATATGCATCTTACCAGCTTTGCAAAACCGCAACTTTATTTATCGGGGCAGATAATTTATTAAACGTGCATCCTGATCTCGGTTATGCGCATGGCGCCGCAGGCTGGGCATTTAATAATGAAACCGGCGGCCCCTTTGATGCTGTGCAGATGGGTCAAAACGGAATTCATTTTTTTGCAAGGTTGGGGATTAATTTTTAGTAGTGTAAAATCTTAATACAACGATTACATCTCTTCCTTCCAAAACTTCACTATATCTTCTGCATGCTGCTTATTGCGTGGCTTTAAATAAACTTTTTGAATGATGCCTTTTTCATCAATTAAAAATGTAGTGCGATGCAAACCCATGTAATGCCTGCCATATAGTTGCTTCTCTCCCCACACACCGTATGCATCAATTATTTTATGCTCAGGATCTGCAATCAATGTATACGGCAAACTAAATTTAGTTTCAAATTTTTTATGGCTTGATGAATCATCAGGGCTTACACCCAACACTTCAAATCCTTCTTTTTTAAGCAACGAATAATTATCTCTCAAATTACAAGCTTCAATTGTACATGTTGGTGTATCATCTTCAGGATAAAAAAATAAAACAACTTTTTTGCCCTTATAATCAGCAAGCGAAACTGTTTTATCATTTTGATCTTTGCCTTTAAATGCAGGTGCTTTCATTCCCGCAGTAAGTGTTATCATACAAATTATTGTTTTGTAAAATTAATTGCATCTGCTTATGTTTTTGTTATGAATGAATGCAGATATTTTTGCAATATTATTTATGAAAAATTTTTTGCAACAAATATGGTGGAATAATTCTGTGCAGCAATATGCAATTGTATTAGCTGAAATAATAATTGTGTGGATCATTTTCAAACTTTTCAGAAAATTTATTTTTTCATTTCTGAAAAAATTTGCAAACCGCACGCCATCAGAAGTTGATGATGCAGTTGTTGCCGGTGCAGAAAAATTTATTATTCCGTATTTATACTTAACTATTAATTATGGCATAATTAACCAGCTAACTTTTTCGCCGCATGCTGAACATATTTTGAAAGTTGCCTTTGCTGTAATTACTGCTTATTATTTTGTGCGCTTTATTAATCATGTAATACATCTTTCTGTTCTGCTATACATGCAACGCAAACAGGAATCAGCAGAACGCATCACACATCTCAGCGGAATTCTAATTGTTGTTAAAGCGCTTGTTTGGATTTGCGGCATTTTAATGCTGATTGAAAATCTCGGTTATAACATCACAACTATAATAACAGGTCTTGGCATCGGCGGTATTGCCATTGCGTTGGCTGCACAAAATATTCTTACAGACCTTTTCAGCTATTTTGTAATATTTTTTGATAAGCCTTTTGAGATCGGCGATACCATTTCTGTTAATAATATTACCGGAACTGTTGAACATATCGGTATAAAAACTTCACACATAAGAAGTGTTTCAGGCGAACAATTGATTATGCCAAATACTGAGCTTGTAAAATCAACTATAAAAAATATTAAAAGACTTGAACGCAGAGGCGTTACGTTTAAACTGAATGTACGTTATGATACTGCAGAAGAAAAATTAAAAGCGCTTCCAAATATCATAAAAGAAATTATTAACAGCCAGGAACATGCAACACTTGACAGATGTCATCTTATTGCATTAGGAGATTTTGCTTTAACGTTTGAAGTTTTATATTTTATTGATTCGTCAGATTATAAAACCTTTCTCGAAATACAACAAAATATTTATCTCGAAATAATGGATGCCTTTACAAAAAAAGGAATTGATTTTGCTTTCCCGGGGCAAACATTTATTTTGCAGCATCCGCTTAATGCCGATAAAAAATAATCAAATATTGATTTCTTCATTAAAAAATATAGAGCCACATGGAAAATGACAATGCCATTAATCAAAATGCATCCCGCAGAAATTTTATTAAAAACGCATCACTTGCTGCAGCCGGTTTTTTATATTGTGCCAAGGCATGTTTTAGGCAGAGGATATATCGCACCAAGCGATAAATTAAATATTGCAGCCATTGGCGCGGGTGGAAAAGGCGCAGATGACATTAATCATTTCTTTGAAAGTGGCAAAGCAAATATTGGTGTATTGTGTGATGTGGATGACAGGCAATCTGTAAATGCCAGGCAGAAATTTCCAAACGCAAAATATTATAAGGATTTCCGCGAAATGCTGGATAAAGAACATAAAAATATTGACGCCTGTTCTGTTTCCATTCCTGATCATAATCATGCTGTGGCTGCAATGGCTGCAATGCAATTAGGCAAACATGTGTATGTGCAAAAACCATTAACGCATGATATTTATGAAGCACGCATGTTAACACAAGCTGCACATCGTTATAAAGTGGTTACACAAATGGGCAACCAGGGTGCAAGTGGTGATGGTGTACGGCAATTAATTGACTGGTATAATGCAGGTATAATTGGTGATGTAAAAGAAATTTATTGTTTTACTGACAGGCCTGTCTGGCCGCAGGGAATTGATCGTCCTGCAGATAAACCGCCGGTACCAAAAGAATTGGATTGGGATTTATGGTTAGGCACTGCACAGTATAAGGATTATATGGATAATCTTATTCCGTTCAACTGGCGCGGCTGGTGGGATTATGGTACAGGTGCTTTGGGCGATATGGCTTGTCATATTATGCAACCTGCTTTTGCTGTGCTTGGTTTAGGTTATCCTGTCGGTGCAGAGTGCAGCGTTTCTACAAGATACGTTGCCAACTGGCAACAAGGTTATTATCCTGAAAGCGGTCCTGTTTCATCACACATCATTCTTACATTCAAACAAAAAGATAAACCAGATTTAAAACTGCATTGGATGGACGGCGGCATACAACCGCAACGTCCGGCGGAATTGTTGCCAAATGAACAAATGGGTGATGGTGGTAATGGAATAATTTTTATCGGCACGAAAGGAAACATGATGTCCGGCACTTATGGAAAGAATCCGCAATTATTACCTACATCAAAAACCACAACTACGGTAGTACCGCAAACTGTTGTGCGTGTTCCTAACGGCGATGATGGCCACTACGCAGCCTGGGTTGAAGCTGCTATTGCCGGTTATGGAAGTAAAGAATCAAATAATTTAAGTTCAAGATTTGATCTGGCCGGACCGCTTACAGAAAGTGTGCTGATGGGCAATTTGGCTATTAGAAGTTATAACATCCGCACACCCCACGCTGATGGAAGTGCAGGTTTTGATTATCCTGGCCGTCATATACAATTGGTTTGGGATGGTGATAATATGAAGATCACCAATTTTGATGATGCGAACCAGTTTGTAAAACGTACGTACAGGGATGGCTGGAGTTTAGGTGTGTAATATTGGCAGGAAATCATTGAGAAAAATTTTAGCCTGAGATAGATGAGTGTATTAAGTACAATGATTACTCAACTTCCAGCACACTCGTTCTCTTGCTTTCGCCATTTTCATTAATGGCTTCTATCTGGAAATAGTAAGGCAAATCTTTTTCCATCGCACTGAAATAATATTCATTCGCATTATACACCATAATGCTGGTGTATAATTTATCCGGTGCAATGCCTGTATAAATTATGTATGCATAAGCATCATTGCTTTGCTGCCATTTAAGCCAGGAATTTCTGCGTTCTGTATCACCACGCAACACCGCAAAATGTTTTACGGTATCAGGCTTTGCACCATTTCCATTGCCAAAAACACGCAGGCCGCTTATCGCAAATTTTCCATCAGCCATGTGTATGTTTTCAAGTTTTATATAACGGGCTTGTACTGGTTTTTTCTAACTCAACATAATCATGCGGCACATCTGTTTTATTATTGCTTTTATCAACCAATACTTTCCATGATTTACCATCTAAAGAAGAATATAATTTGTATTGATGATATAGATCAGTTTGCTTGCCCAATATGTCTGCATCCTGGTCAGCATAATTTATTTGTATTGCTTTTACTGTATCAATATTGCCTAAATCAGATTGGATCCATTCTCCATTATCAGCTGTTTTTGCGCACCAGTATGTTTTAATACTTTCATCAACCGCGTTGTTTGCTTCATAATGCCCAAACGTTGATGAAACCTGTACAGGCTTGTTATAGTTCAGTAACATCCACCCGGTAAAATTCCCTTTAATGTGATCTTCATGTGTATACGATGGCAGGTAAGTTGGGTAATCTCCAAACGCTGTATTACAATACATCACTCCATCTTTATCAAAGCCTGCAGGCCAAATACCAATACGGCGTTCAAAATTATTTTTTACGTTAATGATCATTGTGCTTACATGCCACCAGTTTCCATTTACATCCTGGAAAGTTGCACCATGACCTGCACCTGTTGCAAAGCCACCGGGCTTAAAAGAAAAAGGATTATGTGACTGGTATGTGAATGGTCCAAGCGGATGGTCGCCCACATAAACGCCATCACCATAACCGCTGAACTCTGTACCCGGCGCACCATACTGCAAATAATATTTGCTATTATGTTTCGTCATCCAGCTGCCTTCAATAAATGGTTTTAAAAAGGTGTTGTCATGATATTCGCCAAAGCGTTCCCATCCATGAATGTCTTCATGTAAATGCAATAAAGAATCACGTTCACCAATTGGCTGAAATGTTTTTCTATCAATCTCTTGCCCATACGTTGG